>Ga0268276_1000865_pt1 | contig 32946 bp, 29 predicted proteins | sample saktaG_4_FD_190145 | JGI IMG/M metagenome (GOLD analysis project Ga0268276, IMG submission 190145) | Saline water microbial communities from Sakinaw Lake, British Columbia, Canada - sak_2010_1_5_45m | ecosystem: Environmental > Aquatic > Non-marine Saline and Alkaline > Saline ...
GCCGATAATAATAGGCCAGGCCTGTGAATTCGACTACTCAGGTTCTCAGGCATGTAAAGCGCTTAGAGAAGAGGGCTACTTCATCATCCTCGTCAATTCAAATCCGGCTACGATCATGACAGATCCTAATATGGCCGACGTTACCTACATAGAACCGCTGACCATAGAAGCCATTACTGAGATAATAAAGAAAGAGCGGCCGGACGCGATATTGCCCACTCTGGGCGGACAGACGGCATTAAATCTGGCTTATTTCTTAATGAAGAACGGGACACTGAAGAAGTACGGCGTGGAATCTATAGGCGCTGATGTCAGCGCGATCTCGCGCGCCGAGGATAGGGATCTCTTTAAAAAGGCGATGCACGAGATCGGCGTAGGCACCCCTAAAAGCGGCATAGCTAGAAACGTCGAAGAAGGGATGAAGATAGGTATAGGTATCGGATTCCCTCTGATACTAAGGCCGGCATATACCATGGGTGGATCGGGCGGAGCTATAGCATACAATAAAGAAGAGCTTGAAGTCTCTCTTGCCAAGGGCCTGGATATGAGCCCCGTACATCAGATACTCGTCGAGCAATCCGTTCTGGGCTGGAAAGAGATAGAATTCGAGGTTATGAGAGACTGCGTGGACAATGTCATAATGATCACATCTATGGAAAATCTCGATCCTATGGGCGTTCACACAGGGGACAGCATAGTGGTGGCGCCATCCCAGACCCTCACCGCGGAAGAGTACGCGCAATTTGTAAACCTTTCAAAGAAGATAATCCGTAAGATCGATATAACCGGCGGCGGAGCCAATATCCAATTCGCCCAAGATCCGGCTAACGGCCAGATCGTCATAATAGAAGTTAATCCTAGACTCTCGAGAAGTTCGGCGCTGGCTTCCAAAGCAACCGGTTTTCCTATAGCCAGAGTAGCGACAAAGCTCGCAATAGGACTTACACTGCCTGAGGTGCTGAATGAGATCACGGGCAAGACTACCGCGTTCTTTGAGCCTACGGTCGATTATTGCGTATTCAAGATATGCAGATTCGCATTTGAAAAGTTTCCCGGCACTTCGCGCGTACTTAATACGTCGATGAAGGCCGTCGGAGAAGCTATGTCGATCGGGAGAAATTTCAAAGAGGCATTGCAGAAGGGCATCAGGTCTACGGAAGCAAAGCGTTTCGGCTTCGGATCGGATGGACGTGATAAGATCACGGATGATATCTTAAAAAAACCTCCCCTGGATATTGTTAATGAGATCAAAGATAAGATAAGGATACCGAACGACGACAGGCTATTCTATATAAGATATGGCCTGAAGATGGGCCTTTCGACCGAAGAGATATATGATCTATCCAGGATCGACAGGTGGTTCATAGACAATTTAAAAGAGCTGGTTGAAGTCGAAGAAGAATTAAAGCGGTCCGGAAATAAAGATAAAGATGCTGAGATTACAATACCGGAAGAGCTTCTTTTAAAGGCGAAGAAGTTCGGTTTTTCGGATACCCAAATAGCCTTCCTTGTAAACTCAACGGAGAATAAAGTGAGAGAGAAAAGAAAAAAAGAGAAGATAGTCCCGGCTTATAAACTGGTCGATACGTGCGGCGGCGAGTTCAAGGCCAAGAGGCCATATTACTATTCGACCTATGAGACGAAGAATGAGTCGATACCTTCCAATAAGAAGAAGGTCCTCATTCTCGGCGGCGGACCGAATAGAATAGGGCAGGGAATAGAATTCGACTACTGCTGCTGTCATGCGTCATACGCCTTAAGAGAAGAGGGTTATGAGAGCATAATGATAAATTGTAACCCGGAGACGGTATCGACCGATTACGATACATCCGACAAGCTATATTTTGAGCCGCTCACAGTAGAAGATGTGCTCAATATCGTGGATATAGAAAAACCTATAGGCGCCATAGTTCAGTTCGGCGGCCAGACGCCGCTTAATATATCCGGTCCCCTATTTAAGGCGGGATTAAATATATTAGGGACGAGTCCGGACTCGATCGACATAGCGGAAGACAGAAAACGTTTCCAGCAGATGTTGAAAAAATTAAAGCTGATCCAGCCGGATAACGGCACGGCCACTTCATTCAGCGAAGCAAAAGCGGTGGCGGAAAAAATAGGTTATCCTGTAGTCGTAAGACCGTCGTTCGTTCTGGGAGGCAGGGCTATGGAGATAGTATACGACGAGAAGAGCCTCTCCGATTATATGGAGAGAGCGGTCGAAGCCTCCCCTGAAAGGCCTATCCTTGTAGACAAGTTCCTCGAGGACGCGATAGAGGTGGATGTCGACGCCATAGCGGATGGCGAAACATGCGTTATAGGCGGAATACTGGAACACATTGAAGAGGCCGGCATACATTCCGGAGACAGCGCCATGGTGATGCCTGCGCACACATTAGGCAAAGATATAATAGAGGTCATAAAGAAGAACACTTACGCTATGGCCAAAGAGCTTAATGTGAAAGGCTTGATGAATATACAGTATGCCGTAAAGAACAATATAGTCTATATACTGGAAGTCAATCCCAGGGCGTCGAGAACAGTACCTTTCGTGAGTAAGGCCATCGGTGTTCCGTTGGCAAATCTCGCTACAAAGATAATGCTGGGCAAGACGCTGAAAGAGCTCGGCTTCACAAAAGAGAAGACCATAAACTTTGTAACGGTGAAGGAGTCGGTATTTCCGTTCATAAGGTTCCCGGGAGTGGATGCCATCCTCGGGCCTGAAATGAAATCGACCGGAGAAGTGATGGGTATAGACGCGACATTCGGGAGCGCTTACGCAAAGAGCCAGATAGCCGCGGGACAGAAGCTTCCGACAAAAGGTAATGTATTCATAAGCGTCAAGAACCAGGATAAGAGAAATATCGTATTCGTCGCCAAGAAGCTCGCGGATCTCGGCTTTAAGATAGTGGCAACCGCAGGCACAGCAGAGGCGCTCGAGAGCAACGATATCAACGTCCAGGTGCTGCCGAAACTTCATGAAGGCAGGCCAAACGCCATAGACCTTCTTAAAGACGGTAAGATATCGCTCATTATAAACACACCTTCGGGAAAAGCGACTAAAGAAGACGAGATGAAGATAAGGAGCCTGGCTATCCTCTACAACATTCCTCTCATAACAACGGTCTCCGGCGCACAGGCGTCTGTGAACGGCATAGAGAACCTTATCAAGAAGCCGAAGATGTCGGTAAAGTCATTACAGGAATACCATAAGGACAACAAAAAACCCCGCCCCTCCTTTAAATAGGTTGACAGTAAGCCGGTTATAAAGGTAGGTGCGATGGTGAAATTATTAAAAATATATTTTCAAGATAAATTATTTAATTTTAATGGAGGGGCGGGGTGAAGGAATATTGCGGAGTAGTAGGTATACACGGCCATAAAGACGCGGCGAGACTTGCTTATCTTGCTCTATATGCCCTTCAGCATAGAGGGGAAGAGTCTGCGGGCATAGCGAGTTATGATTACAAGAAAGTGCACCTGCATAAAGGTATGGGCTTAGTCGGCACCGTATTCAATGAGGACGCCTTAAAGAAGCTCAAAGGACCGGTCGCTATAGGCCATGTCAGATACTCCACGACCGGCTCCAGCGTCACTAAGAATGTCCAGCCTCTTCTTATAAATCACAAAAAGGGATTCATAGCCGTAGCCCATAACGGCAACCTCACTAATTCCATAGAATTAAGCAATGAGCTCGAAGATTCCGGATCGATATTGCAGACCACCATGGACTCGGAACTGATAGTCCACTATCTCGTTAAAGACCATAAGAATAATTATAGAGAGAAGATAGTGTCGATGTTCTCAAAGCTCGAAGGCGCGTACTCTTTTGTTCTCATGATAAATGACGCCATCTACGCCATGAGAGACCCGATGGGGTTCAGGCCGCTATGCCTGGGCAAGATCGATAGCTCATATGTCGTGGCGAGCGAAACGTGTGCCTTCGACATGATAGGGGCGACTTACATAAGAGATATCGAGCCCGGCGAAGTGGTCATCATAGACAGGAATGGCCTCACGTCGCTTAAGGCGTCCAATACGAGTCTCGTACCAAGGCACGCATTCTGCATATTCGAATATATATACTTCTCTAGGCCGGACAGCAATATCTTTACGAAGAGCGTCTATATGGCCCGCAAGAACCTCGGCAGGGCGCTCGCGAAAGAACATCCCGTGAGCGCGGATTTCGTCATGCCGATACCGGACTCGGGTAATTACGCGGCATTAGGCTATGCCGAAGGGTCCGGATTACCACTCGAGATGGCATATGTAAGAAACCACTATATTGGAAGAACCTTTATACAGCCAAGCCAGCTCATAAGAGATTTTAAGGTCAGGGTGAAATTGAACCCGATAAGAGATGTTCTGAAGGGCAAGAAGATAATAATAGTCGAGGATTCGATAGTGCGCGGCACAACTTCACGCAGCCGCGTCAGGGCCCTGAAGGAAGCGGGTGTAAGCGAGATACATATGCGTGTAAGCTGCCCTCCGTTGATATCTCCCTGCTTCTACGGCATAGATTTTCCTACAAAGAAGGAGCTTATCGCGGCAAATAGGTCGGTCGAAGAGATACGCCAGTTCATAGGCGTCGACAGTTTGAAATATCTGAGCCTTGACGGTATGCTGAACTCGATGATGCTTGACCGGGGAGAGTTCTGCACGGCATGTTTCACCGGGAACTATCCCACCAAGATCTGCAAAGCGCCGTCGAAGAAGGCGCTTGAGCGTAAACTCTGTAAAGGGATTAGAGATGCCTAAAGAAAAAATTTTAATATTGGACTTCGGCTCGCAATATAATCAATTAATAGCGCGCAAGGTCCGCGAGCAGAATGTCTTCTGCGAGATAGTCCCTCCTACGATAGATATAAGATCCATCGACAGAGACGAAACTAAAGGGATAATTTTATCCGGCGGTCCGGCCAGCGTCTACGCTCCCGGCGCCCCGTCATGCGATACCCGCATATTTTCTTTAGGCATTCCGATCCTGGGGATATGCTACGGCATGCAGCTCATGACCAAGATCCTTGGGGGCGAAGTCGCCAGATCCCGCTCTAGAGAATATGGCAGAGCGAGCCTCTCGGTCTCAAACCACAAGGATCTCTTTAAAGGTGTTCCGGCGGAAAGCGTCACCTGGATGAGCCACGGCGATAAAGTAAAGAGGATGCCGAAGCTCTTTAAGCGCATAGCCTCTTCGAATAATACTCCGGTAGCGGCATTCGCAAATTTTGAAAAGAGGCTCTACGGCGTCCAATTCCACCCCGAAGTCGCTCACACAAAGTTCGGTAAAGAGATAATCGGCAACTTCCTTAAAGATATCTGCCGCGCCAAGAGCGATTGGTCGATGAGATCTTTCGTAAGAGAGACGGTCTCGGAGATAAGAAGGACTGTGGGTAAGGGGAAGGTGGTATTGGGCCTATCCGGCGGCGTCGACTCATCCGTAGCCGCGATCCTGATAAATAAAGCGATAGGACACAGGCTCGTATGTATCTTCGTAGATAATGGCCTGCTGCGAAAGAGCGAGGCAAGACGCGTAAGAGAGCTCTTCCAGAAACATTTTAAACTAAACCTGAAGTGTGTTGACGCTGCCGGTGAGTTCCTGCACGGCCTAAAAGGCGTGATCGATCCGGAGAAGAAGAGAAAGATAATAGGAAAGACCTTCATAAAAGTATTTGAACGCGAAGCCAAAAGAATAGGGTCTGTAGATTTCCTGGCCCAGGGGACTCTCTATCCGGACCTGATCGAATCGCGTTCCGCTTTCGGAGGACCGAGCGCTACCATAAAGACGCACCATAATGTCGGAGGATTGCCAAAGAGAATGCGCATGAAACTCGTCGAGCCTTTAAAGTACCTCTTTAAGGATGAAGTACGAAAGGTCGGAAGAGAGCTCGGTATGCACAAGGACGTTCTGGGACGCCATCCCTTCCCGGGGCCTGGCCTGGCAGTCAGAATAATAGGTGAGGTCACGAAGGAACGATGCGATATATTGAGAGAGGTCGACGACAGGTTCATCACCTCCATACAGAATGAAGGCCTCTACGATGAGATATGGCAGGCCTTCGCGGTGCTTCTTCCGATAAAATCGGTCGGCGTGATGGGCGATGAAAGGACCTACGAGAATGTGGTCGCTTTAAGGGCCGTCACGAGCGTCGATGGCATGACCGCCGATTGGGCGAGGATACCGCAAGAGATATTGGCGAAGATGTCTAATAGAATAATTAACGAGGTCAAGGGTGTGAATAGAGTAGCTTACGATATAAGCTCGAAGCCCCCGGCAACGATCGAATGGGAGTGAGATGCTCTGGAGAGTAGAGATCAAGGAGAAGGACGGCTTCTATGATGCCGTCGGCGAGAGCGTAAAGAAAGATATCTCAGACCTCGGTTTTAAGAATAAGATCATAGAGGTGAAGTTCGTTTACGTCTATCTGATAGAGGCCGAGAGTCAAGAGTCCGATATCAGAAGGATATGCGAAGAGCTTCTCATAGATCCGGTGACCCAGGATTACAGTTACCGGGAAAGCGTCTCGAATGAAAAAGAGTATAAAACTGTCGAGATCGCTTACAATCCCGGCGTCATGGACCCTGTCGAAGATAGCGCAAAAAAAGCGATAAGAGACCTGGGTATAGAAGGCGTAAGCGCGTTAAAGACCGCCAAAAAATACCTTATCAAAGGCAGCTTCTCCAAAAAAGAGATCCTATCGATATCCGAAAAGATACTATTCAATAAAGTCATCCAGCATGCCGTAAAAGGCAGATCCTCCATCTATCCGGAACCTCCACCGTACCAATTTAAACTCATACATGTAAATATCCTAAAGGCCGGCGATAAGAAGCTCGGAGAGATATCTAAAAAAGGTCAGCTATTTCTCAATATCGACGAGATGCGTACCATCCGCGGTTATTTCAGAAAATTAAAGAGGGATCCCACCGACTGCGAACTTGAGACTATCGCCCAGACATGGTCCGAGCACTGTAAACATAAGACATTCAGAGGCAGGATAGAATACCGCGACAAAGATAAAAGATTAAATATCACCAACCTGCTGAAATCGACCGTCATGAAAGTTACGGATGAGCTTAATAAGCCCTGGTGTGTTTCGGTATTCAAGGATAATTCCGGAGTGATAAGGTTTGATGAGAAATACAACATCTGCTTTAAGGTCGAGACGCATAATCATCCATCGGCGCTGGAGCCTTACGGAGGCGCCGGCACGGGGCTGGGCGGATGCATCAGGGATCCGCTGGGAACCGGCATGGGAGCAAAACCGATAATAAATACGGATGTCTTCTGCTTTGGTCCTTCAGATTATCCATATAAGAAACTGCCTAAGGGCGTGCTCCATCCAAAGAGGATAATGAAAGGCGTGGTAGCGGGTGTAAGAGATTATGGTAATAGGATGGGAATACCCACATCTAACGGCGCCGTACTATTTGATGAGCGCTTCGTGGGAAATCCGCTGGTATTCTGCGGTAATGTCGGGATAATGCCCAAAGATAAATCTTTCAAGAATGTCAATATAGGCGATCTGACCGTCGTGGTAGGGGGCAGGACCGGGAGGGATGGTATCCACGGCGCTACCTTCTCTTCAGGAGAGCTCACGCACGAATCGCAGGAACTATCGGGGCAAGCCGTTCAGATCGGCAATCCGATAACAGAGAAGAAGGTGACCGATACGATACTGCAGGCGCGTGATAAGAATTTATACAACGCCATAACGGACTGCGGAGCGGGCGGACTATCGAGCGCGGTAGGTGAGATGAGTGAGGAGTTGGGAGCCGACGTCGATCTTGAGAAGATACCGTTAAAATACAAAGGCCTCACTTACACCGAAGCATGGATATCCGAGGCCCAGGAGAGGATGGTCCTGGCCGTATCTCCCGATAAGATAGATGAGCTCATATCGATATTTGAGAAAGAGAATGTCGAAGTGACGGTCATAGGCCGCTTCACCGGCACAAAGCATTTAAGGCTCTTCTACCACGGGCAATGCGTTGCGGATATGGACGTGGAGTTTCTGCATAACGGCGGACCTGACCTGGTCAGGCTTGCCGTATGGGAAGAGCCAAAATATAAAGAGCCCGCGCCCAGAAATAAAAAAGATTTTACCAATGACCTGCTATCGCTCTTTTCAAATCCCAATATAGCGTCTAAGGAATGGATCATCCGGCAATATGATCATGAGGTCCAGGGTGGAAGCGTATTAAAACCTCTGCAGGGCGTAAATAACGACGGCCCGGGCGACGCTTCCGTAACAAGGCCTGTATTATCGTCCAATAAAGGCATCGTTCTGGCATGCGGAATAAATCCCGACTTCGGAAAAATAGATCCTTACTGGATGGCGGCAAGCGTGATAGACGAGGCCCTGCGCGGCATAGTATCCGTAGGAGGAGATATAAATAATTGCGCCATACTCGACAACTTTTGCTGGGGAAATACGGATAAGCCGGACAGGCTAGGTGGGCTAGTGCGGGCATCTTTAGCATGTTACGATATCGCTCGAGCATACTCCGTGCCTTTTATATCAGGTAAAGACAGTCTTAATAATGAGTACTCGACAGGACGGGAGACGATATCAATACCGCCGACACTTCTCATATCGGCGATATCCATAATGGACGACGTATCGAAAGCGGTATCGATGGATGCTAAAAAAGAGGGCGACCCTATATATCTGGTCGGCCTTACAAAAGATGAGTTAGGGGGCTCGCAATATTATAAGATGCTTAAAGCTATCGGAAGAAGAGTCCCTAAAGTCGACGCTATTTACGGAAGACGCCTTATGCTCTCGCTCACTCACGCTATCCATAGCGGCGCGGTAGCGGCATGCCACGACTGTTCGGAGGGCGGCATGGCGGTGGCGTTGGCAGAGATGGCATTCTCGGGAGGACTCGGCATGGAGATCAATCTTGTGCCCGACGCCTTAAGGAGCGAGGTGCTCTTATTCTCTGAAAGCAATACCAGGTTCGTCGTTGAAGTCGGTGATGAGAATAAATTTTTGAGCTCTATGAAGGGCTTACCCCTGTGCAAGTTAGGGAAGCTCCGCGGCGACAGATCGTTCAGGATATTCGGCAGCGATAAAAGACTCTTAGTGAATACCACGATAGATAAATTAAAGGCTGCGTGGCAAGCGCCATTCAAGAAATTATAATATGAACCCCGCCCCTTCTTATGCAAAACTCTGCTTCTGGGGTGTAAAATATAATTAACTATGAAAAACAAAACAAAATCTCTTAATAACAAAAGAAGGGGCGGGGTAAGAGTGCTCGTACTACGGACGGCCGGCACAAATTGCGATAAAGAGACGGCATTCGCCTTTGAAGAGGCCGGCGCCGAACCTGATCTCGTCCACATCAACCGCCTCTCTTCGGGAGAGGTAGAACTTTCCAAATACCAGATACTGGCTATCCCCGGAGGCTTCAGTTACGGGGATGATATAGCGAGCGGAAAGATCCTTGCCAATGAGCTCAAATACAGGATAGGTGAAGACGTGCGGAAGTTTGTCCGTGATGGAAAATTGATATTGGGGATATGCAACGGCTTTCAGATACTTGTAAAATCCGGGCTATTGCCAAACATGTCGGGCGATGAGACGATCGAAGCCACATTAACCTTGAACGATTCCGCGAAATTCGAGGACCGCTGGGTCTATTTGAAAAACTCATATAGTAAATGTGTCTGGACTCAAGGCGTAAATAAGATTATTTATCTTCCCGTGGCGCATGGGGAGGGAAAGTTTATACCCAAAGACAAGAAGATATTGGCCAAGCTCAAGAGGGAAGGCATGATAGTATTCGAATATGTGGATGAGAAAGGAAGCGGGAAGGGTTTTCCTTATAATCCAAACGGTTCGGTTGAAAATATCGCTGGTATTTGCGATACGACTGGTAGGATATTCGGCCTGATGCCGCATCCGGAAAGACATATAAATTATTTACAACACCCGAGATGGACAAGAGAAAAGAAGAGGGGCAAGGGTGACGGTTTCGCAATATTCAGGAATGGCGTAGAGTTTGCAAGAAAACATTTGTAGTTTCTGCTCTTATAGGGTATATTCAATGTGGCCATGGGGAGAGGTCCTTCTCCGCCTTCGGCGGATCAGGATCAAATTTATTTCATAAATTTGGGGGATTTGCGAATGAGAATACTAGCTATAGCAAATCAGAAGGGCGGCTGCGGAAAAACCACTACAGCAATAAACCTATCGAGCGCGATCGCACGCCTCGGAAAAAAAGTCCTTCTCATAGACCTAGACCCTCAGGCACATGCCACATTCGGGCTCGGGCTGTCGGGTGCACCCACAGACAAATCTATCTACAATATTCTCACGGATAACAGTGAAAAAAGACGCGGCATTGCTCACTGCGTGATCAACGTATCCGAAAACCTCGACATGATCCCATCTAATATCCTTTTAAGCACGTTAGAGCAGGAGCTGAAAGACACCGAGGGCGCGGTATCAAAATTATTCGAATCAATAAATGCAGGTGAGTTGAATCATGAGTACGTGGTGATCGACTGCCCGCCAAGCCTGGGATTCCTTACATTTAACGCGCTCAGGTCTGCCGATCTTGTCATGGTCCCCGTAGACATGGGCATCTTCTCTTTAATGGGGGTCGGAAAGCTGTTGGGCATGATAGAGCTGATAAAACTGAAGATAAATCATGCCCCTCAAGTAAGGGCTTTTGCAACTCTTTACGACAAAAGACTTAAGTATTCCGAAACTATGCTAAATGAAATAAGGACATTCTTTAAGGATCAGCTTCTCGAGACGATAATAAGGCTGAATGTCACGCTTAAAAGATCCGTGGCGAAAGGCGTATCGGTATTGCAGTTTGACAGCAAGTCCAACGGCGCGCTTGACCACATAGCTCTTGCCCAAGAGATCATAAGGATGGATGGCTCGGAAGAGTTCAAGCAAGCCCTTGCTGAAGTCGCTGATAAATCAGCCTGCCTGCCGGAAGACAGGGAAGAGGTATCTCTGCCAGTGGTGTCCCGGATACCGGCAATACAGCCGGCCGCGGAGCCTGTGAACAGAAGCTCTATATTCTCCGTAAATGCACCGCGGGCAAAAGAGGTATATGTGGTGGGAGATTTTAACCACTGGAAGATGAATGATGCAAGCCGACTGGCTATGCTGGATGATGGAAACTGGCAGAAGAAGATCGCTCTCGCTCCCGGAAAATATAGATATAAGTTCGTTGTGGACGGGGAGTGGATGCTCGACTCCCAGAACGCGGAAAAAGAACAGAACCCGTTCGGTACTTACGATTCCGTAAAGAAGCTTTAGATCATATGCCCCTCCTTAAACAGGATTTTATAAAAGAAGATCCGTGGCGAATATTCCGCATAATGAGCGAGTTCGTTGACGGGTTTGAAGAGCTTTCCGACGTCAAGAAGGCCGTCGCGATATTCGGCTCTGCCCAACACAAGAAAGCCACAAAGAGATATTATAAGACGGCTGAGAATACAGCTTATCTATTGGCCAAGAATGGATATTCAATTATAACGGGCGCCGGCGGCGGTATAATGGAGGCGGCCAATAAAGGCGCTAAAAGAGCCGGTGGTGACTCTATAGGGTTAAATATACTGATACCTATCGCTCAGAAGCCTAATAAATATGTTACCAGGCTTATCGACTTTAAATACTTCTTCTGCAGAAAGGTAATGTTCGCCAAATATTCAAAAGCATTTGTAGTCTTTCCGGGAGGATTTGGAACAATGGATGAGCTCTTTGAGGCCATAACGCTGGTTCAGACAGAGCGTATGGAGCCGATGCCGATAATACTGGTTGGCAAAGAATATTGGAAAGGGCTTATATCATGGATAAAGAATACGTTTCTTCCGGAGGGAACTATAGATAAGGTGGATTTAAAGCTATTTTCCGTTGTTAATACTCCGCAAGAGGTAAGAGCCGCTATAGATAGGTTCTACAGAAGATAAACCCGCTTTAAAAGTACCTACAAAAAGAAGATAAAAAAAGGATGGCAACAGCTCATTGTAGGTAACTTGTACCTTTAAACCCGAGAACGGGCTAATATGCTGTTGTCATCCAATAATAAGTATACACTAAGTTAGCCAAAAAGGCAAGGTACGGTGGCACCAAATTACGACTGTATAGTCATAGGCGCAGGGCATGCGGGCTGCGAGGCAAGCCTGGCTTCGGCAAGGCTGGGTTGTAAGACGCTTTTACTCACCATGAATGCCGATACGATAGGCCATATCTCCTGCAACCCCGCGATAGGCGGCCTGGCTAAAGGCCAGCTGGTAAAAGAGCTCGACGCGCTCGGCGGCGAGATGGCTAAAGTTACCGACGCTACCGCGATACAATTCAGACTATTGAATACGAGAAAAGGGCCGGCGGTCAGATCTACCAGGGCGCAGGTAGACCGGCACGCGTACCGTCTCTTCATGAAATCTATCATTGAAAGCCAGCCGGATCTTGATCTCAAACAGGCCCTTGCCGAAGAGATCCTTATTAAAGACGGCGCCGTAACCGGCGTAAAGACATCCCTGGGTGAAACCATATCTTGTAAGGCCCTCATAATAACTCCCGGCACATTCTTAAACGGCCTGATGCATATAGGATTGGAGCATTTCGATGGCGGCAGGGTCGGGGAAGAGCCGTCAAAAAAACTCTCCGATTCGCTAAAAAAACTTGGCCTAAAGATGGGGAGGCTTAAGACGGGGACCTGCGCCCGCCTGGATGGCAGGACTATAAATTTCAATAAGCTTATAATGCAAAACGGCGATACAGATACAAGGCCTTTTTCGTTCCAGACAAAGAGAGCGATAAGTCCCCAGCTGCCTTGCTACATAACATATACCAACGCTAGGACCCATGAAATAATACGGTCCAATCTCGATAGGTCACCGTTATTCACCGGAAAGATAAAAGGAACGGGCGTACGATATTGCCCATCCATAGAGGATAAGATATACCGGTTTCCTGCACGGGAGAGGCACCATATATTTATTGAGCCGGAAGGCCTGAATACAAACGAATACTATCCAAACGGTATATCTACAAGCTTACCCATCGATATACAGGAAAGAATAGTTCATTCGATTGATGGCCTGGAAGGCGCCGTAATAGTCAGGCCCGGCTACGGCATAGAATATGATTACGTAGACCCGACACAGCTTCTACCCACGCTCGAAACAAAATCTATTCCCGGGCTATATCTGGCGGGCCAGATAAACGGCACCACGGGATATGAAGAAGCCGCCTCGCTCGGGCTCATGGCCGGGATAAATGCTTCATTAAAAATAAAGGGTAAGGACCCTCTCGTATTGGACCGCTCCCAGGCCTACATAGGCGTCTTGATCGATGACCTTGTAACTAAAGGAACGAGCGAGCCCTACAGGATGTTCACTTCACGCGTAGAATACCGCCTCATACTCAGAGAAGATAACGCCGACTTGCGACTTACGCCGGTAGGATATAAAATAGGCCTGGTAAGTGAAGATATATATAATGCGGTTATGAATAAGAAAGAGAATATCAATAATGAGATAAAGAGGCTTAAGGGAGGGCCTCTGGAAAAAGCCTTAAGGCGTCCCGGAGTTTCGTATCAGGATGTCATCCCCACCTACGAGGTGGAAAAATCCCACCCCATAGGTGGGAACGGAGAACCCAGCCTTACTCTTGACGAAATAAACGAAGTGGAGATAGAGATCAAGTACGAGGGTTTTATAAGGAGGCAGACTAGCGACGTAGGCAGGTTCGATAAGTTAGAGAGGATAAGAGTGCCGGCAAATATAGATTACAAGGTGATCAATGGCCTTTCGAGCGAAATAAAGGAGAAGCTCTCCGATATAAGGCCGTTGAATCTCGGCCAGGCATCACGCATCTCAGGCGTCACCCCGGCAGCCATATCTATATTAATGATTTGGATAGAAAAAATAAGAAGAGGAAAAGTGAGGGAGTAGATTTTTACGGGTGACATTGGATGGGCCCCAAATTTTAACGTGGGGGATGGGGGGTTCAGGAAATCCGCGTTGATTGAGAGTTGGGTATTTGCACCCCCCACGGAAAATTTGGGAGATCCAATGGCAGCCTGCCTGCCGGCAGGCAGGGACCCGTAAAAATCTAATGATATTATGATCCTATACAATGACTATCTAAGATCCAAATACGGCTGCAAGGTCTACAGAATCGCTCTCGACGCAGGATTCTCCTGCCCGAATATAGAGACGGGCGGATGCATATACTGTAATAGTAAAGGCTCCCGCGCTTCTTACATAGATCCGGCCCTCACCATCCAAAAGCAGCTGGAGATAAGAATAAAGTATCTGAAAGAGACAAAGAACGCCAAAAAATTCATAGCCTATTTTCAGGCGCATACAAATACCTACGCTTCAATAGATAAATTAAGAGCGGCGTACGATCAGGTAACGGGATTTGACGGTATAGTGGGGATATCTATAGGCACCAGGCCGGACGCTATAGACCGTGAAAAACTAAAGATGATCGCCTCATACAAAAATAGATACGATCTCTGGCTGGAATACGGCCTGCAATCGATACACGATAAGACCCTAAAATCGATAAATCGCGGCCATACATTCGATGATTTCTTAAATGCTCTTAAACTCACCAAGAAATTCGATATTCCTGTATGCGTTCACGTTATCTTAGGCCTGCCCGGAGAAACAAGATCAGAGATGATGGCTACGGCAAAGAAGATAGCCGAGCTGAAAATCGAAGGGATAAAGATACATCTGCTGCATATCCTGAAAGGGAGTAAGTTGGAAGAACTATATAAAAAAGGTGATATAAGACTGCTCGGACAGGATGAATACGTAGAGCTGGTGCGCGAATTCTTAAATAATCTTCCTCCAGATATAATTGTCCAGAGGCTGACAGGGCAGGGAAGCAAGAGCGATCACATTGCGCCGCTCTGGGCGCTCGATAAGACAGGTACGATAAAGAAGATAGCCGAGGCTATATCTTCGTCCCATCCTTTATAGTGGCATTCTTCGGTATGACCACGATACCGTCTCTTATAAAATAGCAATCGCCGTCGTAATTCTTAAGATTATTCAGGTTCTTTATCACTACATTCTTGCCGATCCTGGCGTTCTTATCGATGATGGCATTCTCTATAATGGTGCCGTCGCCTATACCTATCCTTAAGACGCCTTTTGGAATGACACTTCCCTCGTAATAATCCGCCCCCATCAGGACGGACTTCGATATCTTACAGCCCTTACCCGTGATGCTTCTTAAGCCTACTGTAGAATTTTTGATCTCACCGGAGCCAATGATGCAGCCTTCACTTATGAGCGAGTTCTCCACGCGGCAATCCAATATTCTGGCGGATGTCAGGAAGCGCGGACGGGTAAATACGCGCCCTTTATAGAGAAAGGACATGTGCGGCTTAGATGCGGCGATATCAAGATTGGCCTCATAGAATGAACTTATCGTACCTATATCTTTCCAGTAGCTATTAAATACGTACCCGAACCCGTTAAACTTCTTAATGGAATGAGGTATGACTTCGCGCCCGAAATCTATGTCATTTCCTTTTAGCGCTTCTTTAAGAGCACTCGCCTTGAATAGATATACGCCCATAGACGCCAAATAGGGGTATTTAGCGTCGCGTCTAGATTTGAGGTCTCTTCGTTCGGAGGGCATAGACGGCTTCTCCTTGAACTTAATTATCCGGCCGGTCTTTCCCAGCTTTAGTATGCCGAGCTCATGCAGCTCTTCCTGGCACGCCGGAACTACCGAAACGGTAAAATCGGCGTTCTTGCTTCTATGAAAGTTGACCAGCTCGTGATAGTCCATATCGTAGATATGGTCACCGGAGAGTATCAGTATCTCCTGGTCTTCGTCTCTTAGGTTAATGTGAGAAATATTCTTGCGGACGGCGTCGGCGGTTCCCTGGAACCAGTTTGCCCCCTGAAGCGTCTGTTCGGCTGCGAGGATCCTGACGAAGGCGCGTGAAAAATAGTCAAATCTGTAGGTGTTGTTGATGTGATTGTTGAGCGATTCCGAATTGAACTGCGTTAGCACATATATGTTCTTTATGTCGGAATGGAGGCAGTTGCTTATCGGTATATCTATAAGCCGATATTTTCCTCCTATCGGAACGGCCGGTTTTGACCTGACCATCGTAAGAGGGAAGAGCCGCTTGCCCTGTCCACCGCCCAATATCATCGCCACTACATTCTTCATCTCTTATCCTTTTGTTTATTAGCAAAGTATATCATAAAAATTGACTTATGTCTTTATTATGATATCATAAAAATATATGAAAAAGATTTTATTTATTACGGCCTTGTTAGCATCAATCGCCTTCAATGCGTACGCGTATAGTAATGGCGATTTTCAGATATGGAATACGGACGTTGAGGAGGTCAAGCTCGTAAAGAATTTTAAGATCATCATAGAGGAAGAGTTTCGCTGGAGCAACAATGTAAGCAAGTTTTATTACCAGCACTACGATGCGGGGATATTCTATGACTTCAACAAGCACATAAACATCGGCGCCGGTTATCGCCAGATATACGAATTATTCAGCTCGGCCGACCCTAAGGTATCCGGATTCAATAACAAGTTCATGCCGGATTACAATCCCTATATGACCGGCACACTATCCTGGGAGATAGCCGGTTTTAAATTTGATGACCGCAACAGGATGGAATTCAACAACCTCGACCATAAAGCTGATTTCTGGAGGTACCGCAACAAGCTTACCGTGAAGGCACCGTGGGCATTTACCAAGCTTGAGATACGCCCATTTTTGTCGGATGAGGTATTCGTAGTTTTCGGGGGTATCCCAAGCGACATAAATCAAAACAGGCTTTCATCCGGGTTCGGCATGAATCTGCTCAAGAACTTAAAATTTGACATTTACTATATGCTACAGAGCGTAAAACTCTCAGTTAAGAATCCGGATAAGTGGCTCAATGCAAATGTGCTCGGTTTTAAATTGAAGATCGCGCTCTAAGGCAGAGGAGATGGCATGAAACTAAAGACAAATCGAATAGAAGCTCTCACGGATGGCATATTCGCGATAGTAATGACTATCATGATAGTCAGCATGAGCGAGCTGCTTAAACCTAACATCTTTTCGAAGGAAGCCGATTACCATCTGTTATACACAAGCATCTGGGATGATTTTGCCTCATACGCCATCAGCTTTATGCTCCTGGGAGTGCTGTGGCTAGCGCATCACTGGCAATTTCAATATATATCCTACATCGATCCGCCCCTGGTATTCATAAACATAGCATGGTTCATGTTCATATGCCTGATACCTTTTTCAACTATGATGCTCGGTGATAATCTTAATTTTTTCGCGCCGGTCGTTGCATTCGAATTTAACATACTGATAGTATTCCTGATATTGTATGCCCAGTGGGTCTATGTAATAAAAACAAAGCATCTTGCTGCACCGTCTTTGGACAAAAATATCATATCCCAGCAAAGGAACGTCGTACTCTCACTCATTATAATTACTCTATCCGCGATCGCCGTATCGTACGGATATCATCTACTGCTGAAATAACCGGTTTACGAACAATCTTCACTTGACACCTCCAATGGTTATCCTTATAATCATTGACGATGCTCGCAATTATAGTATTAACGATCCTCATGGGGCTGGCTGTAGGGTGGTCGATAGGCGCAAATGATGCGGCCAACTCGCTCGGTACTGCCGTCGGCTCAAAAGTCCTCACCGTAAAGCAAGCCATAATCCTGATATGTATATTTGGTTTTCTAGGAGCAGCCTTACAGGGTTCTCATGTAGCAAAGACCATCGGCAAGGGCATAGTGCCGCTGGATCTGCTCAGTAAAGATACCGCCACATATATAGCCCTGGTCGCATCCTTCGGAGCATGCGCCTGGGTAATATTAGCAACTTACTGGAAGATGCCCATATCGACCAGCCATTCCATAGTTGGCGGCGTGGCCGGAGCAGGTCTGGCTATTCATGCGCCGATCAATATCAAGGTTATCATCGATATATTTATATGCTGGCTCTGCACGCCCATAGGCGCGGCGATCCTTGGATATCTCTTCTATCGTATCTTTAAAATAGTTTTGTACGCGATAATACCCCGCAGATATTTCAAGGTAGTAATGAGCGTTTTGATAATAGTAAGCGGCTGTTATGTAGCTTTTACATGGGGAGCGAACGATGTGGCAAACTCCGTAGGTATTATGGTCGGAGCTAAAATATTAACTCCGAATATTAGTATCATGCTGGGAGGCGTCGCAATAGTAATAGGCATAGCCACATGGGGACATAAGGTAATGGAGACTGTAGGCTCGGAGATCACACAGCTACTGCCTATAATGGCATTTTCTGCGCAGCTCGCGAGCGCCATAAATGTCCATGTATATACGCTCTTCGGAATACCGGTCTCTACGAGCCACTCCATCGTAGGCGCGATATTCGGAGTGGGCTTAGTAAGGGGCGTCAGGGTTGTAAATATAAGGATAATGAAAGAGATAATAGTCTGCTGGCTTGCAACGCCTTTTATAACGGGCATAATAACTTTTACAGTGCTAAAGGTAATAATGATATTTGTGAAGATAACCTAAGGAGGATGCGATGAAAGAGATGCGTAATATTTTAGGTTGGTTGGGAATGGCGGAAGAAAACTCTATACTGCAAGACTCGCAGAAACATGTTGAAGAGACCTACCAAACGGTCAAATTCTTTGATGAAGCTATTAAGGCTTTTGCAAGAGGCGATATGCAGGCAAAGATCGTGGCCATAGCCAACGTTGCCGAGAGCGAGCATAAAGCCGATATTTTACGGTCAAAGATGGTTGATGAATTATCAAAAGGACTTCTATTGCCGCCGGATCGTGAAGATCTGATGCATTTCGTTAAGACGCTCGACAGGATCGCGGATTGGACCAATTCGGCAGCGCGCTTACTTGGGTTCATAGAGCAGAAGCTGCCTGATGATGTCCTTGGCAACCTATCTGTAGCCACAGGTCTGATTGTAGAAGCTATAACAAAGCTGAGAGATGGCATACACTCTTTGGCCAAGAACGACCTTAAAAAGGCCCTGGAAGACTGCGATATCGTTGATAAGATAGAGCATCAGGCGGATGACCAGAAGAGGGTCGTTATAGGTTCCATAATACATGCCAAGCTCGACCCGGCAACTCTATTACTATCGTATCAGTTAGGGGAGTACCTGGAAGGGGTAACGGATAAGATCGAGGACGCCGCGGACCTCGTAAAAATTTTGGCCATTAAGTCAAAATAGTTATGCCAGATACCGGCACTCCTTCTAACGAAACACTTCTCTCTATCAAGAACAGGCGAAGTGTCAGAATGTTCACCGATCAGCAGGTCAGTGATCATGATCTGCGCGTCATATTACGCGCGGCCAACCAGGCGCCTTCGGCACACAATCAGCAATCCTGGAAATTCATCATATTAAAGGGCGAGAAAAGGAATGAGCTTGCAAATCTCGTAAATTCCAAAGCCGCCGAATTTACCAGGCCCTCATCGGTCCTTCTGCGCATGGCATCCAGGAGCATAGTCAGCGCTCCCATTGTCATAGGCGTAGCCAATACCGGTGAGCTCATATCCAGGGGCTCCGAGCTATTCAAGGTCGATAAGAGCTCCTCTAAAGACTTCTTCAGGATCATGGAGATACAGAGCTCCGCAGCCGCGGTCGAAAATCTGCTCGTTGCGGCCACATCCATAGGCCTGGCATCAGTATGGCTTGGCGTTCTAGTCCTGATCAAGAATGACGTTCTGCGCTTTATGGGAGAGCCGGAAGGCGAATTTATGGCCGTCATTCCGGTTGGATATGCAGCCAAGGCAGGCACAGCGCCTACCAAGCAACCTCTGGATGAAGTTGTAAAATACCTGTAAAAATACCACATTTTACCCCCCTTTGCATGGCAAATATTGCCCGGGCCTGCCCGCCTGCATGCTATCAATTACGGGCAGGCGGGGGAGGGGCTTTAGGCAGGCGGGGGAGAGGTATAAAATAGCGTATAGGGTATAGCGTATAGTCAAAAAATGGCACTAAAACTAACAAAAAAATATCATAGGCGACACCTACAGCATAATATCATCAGAACTATTTCAAAATCCGGGCTCTGTTCCAGAAAACAGGCCCTGGAGCTGGTAATGGCAGGGAAGGTCAAAATAAACGGAAAAATGACCATTGATCCAGGCTATAAAGTAAGAAGTTCTGATCATATCCTGGTTAATGAAAAGCCGCTTAAAAAAGTAACTAAAAGGTATATTTTACTGCATAAACCCGCCGGTTTTGTAACCACCCGTAAAGATGAACTTGGCAGGCCTACGGTCTATGAATTCCTTAAAGATATTGATGATTGGATCTTTCCGGTAGGCCGCCTGGACCTTGATTCTGAAGGCTTATTAATACTGACAAACGATACTAAATTCGGCAACATAATGACAGAGCCGAGCTATAAAATAGACCGAATTTATAAGGTCTTGATAGCCGGGCACATTACAGATGATGAAATAAAGGATATCGTTAAAAATGGCCTGTCCATAGGTCGTGGCGAAAGATCACAGCCTACAAGCCTTAAAATAGACTCTAAAAACGACGATTCTACATGGGTTGAGGTAAGTTACTCAAGGAAGGTAAAAACAGAGAGCTCAGGCGCCTATTTGAGGCCTTAAACAGGCCTGTGAAACGTCTGATACGGACCAGATTTGGGCCATTTAAACTTGGATCTATCAATCCGGGAAAGTGGCTTGAACTTAAAAATATCCCGCCGGAAATATCCAATTTGATCAAATACACTGACGCAGTGTGCCGAAGTTAATCTAGGCTTTCACTGCGTCAGTGTAAATAACCGCGTTATCCACATACAATTAGACTAATCACGTAACTCATTGTGCCACAGAGTATTGGAGCCATAACTTCCAATGGGCGAAGTTAACATAAGGTATATTATAGGACACTGCCCCTTTGGGCAAAGGGCGCTTATAACGGGTCTTTAGGAGCCGTCATTACTGTCATTCCCGAATGCTTTTATCGGGAATCTAAACAAAACGACGCAATCTCTTTAGATGAACATACTCAGGATCGGGATGTTATTTGGCAGCGGGATAGAACTCGGGATCGGGATTGATACGCAGCCGGACATTGACACAGCAGTCAATACTAATAACGCTACAAGAACGGCTATTTTAACTCTATTTTTCAATTTTGAAGACTCCCCCATTAACCTTTATGATATGACCTAAGACCAGGGCCTCAGCAAGGCCTTTTCTGGCCTTTCTTAAGACCCTTGAGAAGGTCTGCTGGCTTATACCCATGGATCCGGCCGCCTCGGTCTGTTTTAACCCCACATGGTCTATTAGCCTTATTGCCTCTACCTCCTCGACCTTAAGCTCATTATAACCCGGCCTGCCTCTATGGCCCCTGGGGCTAAACTGCTTTGTATCGGGATCCTTATGCACAATTCTTGACTTTATTGGCCTGCCTATCATATAAAACACCTATTTTAATAAAATTACACACAGGTTATGTTTTGAGTATTTACTCATAATATACCATGCGTTTTGTGTATAGTCAATCATATCGCTCATTGTTTAAGTTTTAAGAGTATAGTTCGTGTAGCTGCTTCTTGATCTTTTCATCACAGAGGTATTCGTCCAGGGTCGTATTGGCCTTGTCTATGATGCCTTTTGGCGTGATCTCAATGATGCGGTTGGCTACGGTCTGTATCAGCTTATGGTCATGCGAAGTAAAGAGTATCGTCCCCTGGAATTTTTGAAGGCCCTCGTTCAGGGATTCTATCGACTCCAGGTCCAGATGGTTGGTAGGCTCATCCAGGATCAGCACATTCGCCTGCACAAGCATCATGCGGGCAAACATGCACCTGGCCCGCTCACCGCCCGATAATATATTCACCGATTTCATGGCGTCGTCACCTGAAAATAGCATTCTTCCTAAGGATCCGCGCACAAAGCTGTTGGTGGTATCATCGCTGTATTGACAGAGCCATGCAAAGAGATCCATATCCTTATCAAAATACTTGGTGTTATCTTTGGGATAGTACGCCTGACTTGTAGAGGCTCCCCACTTAAATGTGCCGCTATCGGCAGCGCTCTCCCCCGCCAGTATCTGAAAAAGAGTCGTCTTGGCGAGTGTTTCGTGGCCCATAAAAGCTATCTTGTCATTTCTTTCGACATTTAAAGTTAGCCCCCCGAACATGACCTGTCCGTCTAATGTCTTTGACAGGTTATCTATCTGTAATATGTTATTGCCGGCCGCTGTTAACTGTTCAAATTTTATGTACGGGCTCTTTCTTGAAGAAGGCTCTATCTCTTCTATAGTCAGCTTTTCCAGGACCTTCTTACGGCTCGTAGCCTGCCTCGCCTTGGAAGCGTTCGCGCTGAAGCGATCGACAAAGGACTGAAGCTCCTTACGCTTCTCCTCTATCTTTTTATTGCTCTCCGAACGCTGTCTCAGGATGAGCTGACTCGATTCGAGCCAAAAGCTGAAATTACCCTTACAGAGCTGAATCCTTCCGTGATCTATATCGGCTATATGAGTGCATATCTTATCCAGAAAATGGCGATCATGCGAAACTACGATCGCGGTATTTGGGAAATCGCATAAAAACTCCTCAAGCCACATACATGTCTCAAAATCGAGATTGTTCGTAGGCTCATCGAGTATCAGCACATCTGGGTTATGAAATAGCGCCTGAGCTAATAGGACGCGCACTTTTTGTCCCGATTCAAGCTGCTTCATATCGAGCGCATGGAATTCTTCCGGGAGCCCGAGATCGCTTAAGAGCTTCGCGGCGGATGCTTCAGCTGTCCAACCGGATAGCTCCGTGAATTCCTCCTCTAAGTGAGACGCCCGCATCCCGTCTTCATCAGAAAATACGGCCTTGGAGTATATCTGGTCCTTTTCTGTGATGATCTCATAGAGCCTTTTATGCCCCATGATCACCGTGTTCAATGCCGTATATTCGTCAAAAGCGAATTGGTCCTGCTTCAGTACAGCCACCCGCTTACCCTGAGCCACCTTTATATGGCCGGTGGTAGGCTCGGTTTCACCGGATAATATCTTTAAGAATGTCGATTTGCCGGAACCATTCGCGCCGATCAAGCCGTAGCAATTCCCGGCTATGAACGTTACATTCACGTCCGCGAATAGAGTGCGTTCGCCGTAACGCAGCGATACATCTTCTGCTGAGATCATAAAATCTAAACCCCTTTTCTCTATATTGGCTTAAGGATGCCGGTTCTGTTGAGGATAATAATAATGACGCTGTAGATCACTACGGTAATGAGGAATATTACCAGAGCTTTAAGCCTGCCGCTCTTATCCCGCATTATGCTCTTGCCGCTCGTGTACATCATTAGAATTCCAACGCCGTTACTCAGCCAGTAAAATATTAATACCAGGAACAAAAAATCCGCTCTTATAACCCTTATCGCGAGCGACGCCAGGAGATACGATATGGGTATGTTTACAAAGGTATCATTCCAGAACGTGAGTGGTGAAAGCAGCCACCCTATGAAGAAGACGGCATTTTTTATGAATATTGACATGCTGTTATATGCTTTCGGTAGGCCAGGAGTATCAATATGATAGCCAGGATCTCTGCGCTTAGAAATGATATCGCGGCGCCTATCATACCGTATTTAGGCATAAGAATTATGTTCAAAACTATGCTTAAAGAGGCACTTGCCATGACCTGCTTCAAGACCTCCCTCTCCTTCCCTACCGCGACAAGCCCTGTGGAAAAGGGGAGATTAAAGAGCACCATTATGAGTCCGAGGCCCATTATCTTAAAAGGCAGGCATGCCGGCAGGTATTCGGCGCCAAGGGTGAAAGATATTATGTGATCACTAAAGACAATTATAGGCATGAATACCAGCACCGTTAAAGACGAGGACACTTTTAAGAACTTCCCTGTGGCGCTGTTGAATTGGCATACATCGCTCGCAAATGTCGCTGACAGGCGCGGCAGAAGGGCGTTAGCAAGAAATACCATTAATAGCGTGGCGCCGCCTATAGCTCGTCTGGCTATGGTAAAATAGCCGACCTCTTCCGGGCTCTTAAATAATCCTAAGATCACTATATCGAGGCCGTTATAGACCTGAGCGAATATGGCAATGAGCCATATTATCAAAGAGCTGGCGAGATACCGCTTTATCTGTTTCAAATAGACGAAATCAAGCTTAGGTCTATATTTGAAATGGATCAGAAATATTGTCGGGATAAGAAATGCCGCCAAAGAATATAGAGGAGTGGCGTTCAAAATATCGCCGGGCCCTTTAACGAAGGCCCATATTAAAAATAGCTGCAAAAACGTAGTCGTAGCGACAGAGATGAGCACCATCCGCATCTTTTCCTGTCCCTGATAAGCCCATTCGGTAGATAACGCCGATACGAATAGAAGCAGTGAGGCGCCGAGCATGATCACCCTGAAGCTCGCTGATGGGGAAGATAAAAATGTGGCCGCAGTCAAGACTATGAATAACAGGCTGGCAATAAGTAATTTAAAAGAGACTATCTCAGATACATATTCCGAAGCTCTCGCCCTGTCCTTGGCAACCTCCCTTATGCCGTATGTCGTCAACCCCAGATCTACGAAATTTAAAAGATAGAATATGAATGAATGGGCGTATGAAACCGAGCCGAACGCCTCCGCCCGCAATGTCCTGGCGAGATAGATAAATAGCGTTATGCTAAAAAGGCTGCCAACGATATTAGCAGCCGCCATCCATATAAAGTTCTTCTCTAGTCTTTCCACTATTTTTTCTTTATTAACTCCTTAACCATGGCTATATAATCCTGTGCCTTACTTACCGTGCCGCCTGTGGCGGCATCGGCCGGCTTCGTTATCTGACTTATCGCGTAGGAAGATATCTTATCGAGCGCCATTGAGGTGAGCGCCCTCTTTGATATCGGCCCGAGATAGAATCTGGGATTATTCACATCGCCTTTTATCTTGAAATCGAATATGACGTCTCCCGATGAGGTGGTGAAATACCTGATGAGGTCCGGCACAGATGTCTCAAAAAATTGTCTGCCCTCGGTCCCCTCTTTCACAAAGAATGATATATCAGAGAGACGGATCTCGTTGCTGGAACCTATATTACCGTTATCGAAATCGAATATCAGCTCCCCGGAAAAATTGCCTCTTGTAAATACTATCGGCGAATAAGTTATATAATAAGGCTCTAGGGTCAGGATATTGAGGCTTGATACCTCAAATCTGTTCGACATTGTCAATTTAGGAGACCTTGGGTCCAGAGACGCTCTCCATTTTAATCTTTCATCAGGCGCTCCGTTCAAGATGCCCTGCAACGTAAAGGCCACCTTAAGTATGTCGGTGTAGCTATCATTAAAGCTTATGGAGAGATCTCCATTAATGGCATCGATCGTTATCTCGTAAGGTTTCTGATAAGGTACGCTGTCTATAAAGAATATCCTGCCACTTTTTATGCCGAAAGAAGCCGGCAGCTTTATGACGTCGGAGAGATTCTTTGGCATATTGATGCTTTGAGATGCCTCCCCCGGAGCCGCTTTCGATCTTTTAACTTCTTCGGAGAGATCCGTCGGCTTATTCAGAACAGGAAAACTTTTTGTGAAACGGCCCATCTCGACGAGGTTCACCCTGCCGTCGGATAATCTTTCTACGGAGATTTCGGGCCTCTTGAAAGAGATTCCGGTCACATCAAGGCCCTCCGGTATGATCGCGCCTTTTATCCTGTATACGCATCTTACCTCCTCTATAGCCATCAGATACTCAGCCAGAAATTCCGGAGGATTCAGGATCTTTAGCCCGCCTAAAGAGAATACGTTATTGACGAGATCGAATTTTATCTTATCTATTTTGATATACCCGGGCAGATTGTCGCGGATGAACTTCTCGCCGTAATACTGCACGATCGCCTGTCTGTAGATATAGGCAGCGGCGGCGGATATTACCGCCAATATCACAATTACGATCGCTATTTTTTTAATCATCACTGATTTTCTTTAAAGAGATCGAGGAACCTGTCCTCATAGAGACCATATAGATCCCATCTATCGAGCTCGTTCTTAAGGCTCGAGGCCTTATTCCTGTCCTCTTTTGCTTCGACAAAGAGCTTCTCTATTCTCTTCACAATAAAACCAGGGATCTTCTTCTCGTGATGAGGATGCAGCTTTATAGACTCTTCCTCTATTGTAATAACATCCTTTACCTTATCCTCTACGATGGCCATCCTCTCTTCCATCTCCTTTATATAAACATCGAGCTCCCGGGCATCTATGGATATCTTCAGCATCTTATTCAGGGTCTCTATAATGACGGATGAGGCCTTAGGGTTGGGTAGACTTATCGCATAGTGCGGCATGGTGGCCAAGAGACATATAGCATCGATCCCTTTTTTGGCGGCGAAACCGAGCATCAAACCATTCAGTCCGGAGATATGCCCTCTATCCATAAGCCTGATGCCGGACTCCTTAAGATAGTCCCGAAGAACTTCTTTATTTGCCGCGCCGTAGATCTCCGAGGCGTCTTTATAGCTAATCGGCATAGGAAAGGCTGCGCCCGTGAATATCCTGGAGACTTTTTGGTCCACTGCAACGCTAATAACCTTGTTCAATAGCTCTATACCGCTTCTGCCTGAGGGCTGAACCTCTCCCTCGAACAGGATCATCTCAGGGCTCTTGACATAGTAAAATGTGCTCAGCGGCGTCTTGGGAATTTTCGACAGACCGCTCTTGACCTCTACCGCATCAAGTGCCGCCAAGGGATCGGTCTTGATCTCAGCAAATCGCACCGCCTTAAGCTTTCTACGGATATAGTCCACCGTACCAAGGGCCACATTTCCCATGCCGGGCCATGCGGCTATCATGACGGGATTCACAGCGTCTATCTTTTTGTAGTACCTTATATTCTCTTCCATATTATTATATTATAAGCCAAAGAGACGATAATTAAAACAAGCTTTTATCTGTGGAGCCTTTCCAAAGCCCATTTCCCTTCTCCCTGGCCTCCCTTTCTAGTTTTAAGAACGTTTCAGCATATTTTACATTGGGCGCGATCGTCATCACTTGCGCGTAGCCTGCCTCTACGATCCTGCCATTAACAAAGGTTCCGTCTTCAAGGTAGACATAGGCGAGTGACCTTCCATATTTATCGTGCATCTCTATGTCAAATTCAAGCCTGATCTTCTTACCCTCGACCAGCTTCCTGGTAAAGCTCGAGGCCTCCAGGCCCATCTTAATTATGGAATCGATATCCCTGCGGCTTCTTTTGGAATCACGAACTAATTTATTATTATAGCGCGACTCCGGAGTATCTATACCTATCAGGCGGACATTTTCGCCGCTGGAAAGCTTTATTGTGTCGCCGTCTACGACCTTGCTTACATAAAAGAACTGATCCGCAGAATACGCATTCGCCGCTGCGAAAACAAAGATTATAACTATGAGCTCTTTCAGGAAGGATGTCTTAATGGAATTGGCTTAGTAGTATATCTCTTCTTCTGAAACCACTTTGCCGCTATTGTCGTATTTTCTTACAATCTTCTTCCGGCTGGTCCCAGTCCCTACGGCTTCGGCATCATCCCCCGGCTGTTGAACTCTGACGCTGCTACCTTGAGACTGCTGGACTCTCGAGCTGGATTGAGTCTGCTGCCTTGCGGGCGCTCTTCGATAGACTTTCTTTGGCCCAGATGGCTGAGAAAGCATATCGAGCAGCACGCCGCCTATCGCCCCGGTGCCTGCTCCTATCAAGGCGCCCTTGCCCGCACTACCACCTGACATGCCGGAAGCGATCGCGCCGGTACCTGCTCCTAATAATCCCTGTTTTATCACTTTTGAACCGGTCGATTCTTGAGGAGGCTCCTCTTCATAGTACTCCTGCCCGTCATCGTAATTCTCTTCGTCGTCGTAATATTGAGCTTGTTTGGGCGGGGCGCTTCTACGGCTGGAGCTGCTGCTTGCCGAAGGCGCTGTTATAGCATCCAAAAGGGCGCCGCCTATCACGCCGGTGCCTGCGCCTATCAAAGCGCCGGTGCCTGCATTACCGCCGGATGCGCCGCTTGCTATAGCGCCTGTGCCTGCGCCCAAAAGTCCCTGTTTAAGCACATTTTTCGTACCATCATCAACGCTATAAGCGGTATTTACAGCGAAAAAAGATATCAGTGCCATCATCGACACTATAGATATTTTTTTAAAGGTCATCGTTATAATCCTCCATTTTTAGAGATCACTTACGGATAATATTACATTAAAAAATATGATAATTCAAGCAGAATCTACCATACTCAATATCTCTTTAGGAAAGATATTGTCGAGGCCGAGTATGCAATTAGGATCTAAGGCCTTCTTTATTCTCGCCATCTCTATAATACCCTGCCTGCCGTACATCACTTCCAGATATTCACGGCGGGTCTTGCCTATACCGTGTTCAGCCGAGACCGTCCCGCCTAAAGAGACCCCCTTCTTTATGAACGAGAGGCAAATATCTTTGGACCTTTTATATTGGGCTTCATTCTTGGGCAGAAGATTTACGTGCAGATGGCACTCTCCTATGTGTCCGAATATCGCGTGCTCTATGCCGCAAGCCGTAAGAGTATCGACATAAAAATTCATCATCTCTAAGAGCTTCTCCTCAGGCACGGCGATATCTGTGCTAAGCCTCGGATAACCGGTACGCCTGACTATCTCATTTATCGATTCGGGTATGGAATATCGGAACTGATTGAACTTTTCGGCCTCATCTCTAGTCATGGCTGCCCATGTATCGTCTAGCGAAGCGTTATGTTTTGCTATCATCTTAAGCCAACCGTCCACGATCTCTCCTTCGCCGCGCTCGGTCAGCTCCTGCTCAAAGAATATGGCTCCTTTAGCATCACCGGGCACATTGTCGCTTTTGGCTTTCAAGAGCCTTAAGGCGTTCGCGTCAAAGTACTCTATCGATAATGCCGATGAACGCCTCGCTTCTGCCGCGAAATTCCATGCGTCAAGCGCGTCCTTAAAGAATACGAATGAACTGAATATCTTGTAAGGCATCTTGGAAAGCGAGAGCTCGGCTTCCGTTATTATAGATAAGGTCCCCTCCTGCCCTATAAAGAGATCTATATAATCCGCGCCCTCTCGGGCAAAGTAACCTGCCGAGCTCTTTACCTTAGGCATCTTGTATGTTGGCAACGGAACTATAGGATCCTTCCCGGAGAGTATCCTCTCTCCCCTGTTAATTTCGAAGATCCTTCCCGTGGCCAATACCATCTTAAGGCGCTTCACTTGTCTTCGCGTCGGACCATATTTAAAAGACCTGGCTCCTGAGGCATTAGTAGATATCGTGCCTCCCAAAAATGCCGATTTCTCGGTAGGATGGCTGGCATAGAAGAGGCCTCTCTCGGAGCAGGCATTTTTAAAATCCTCCACCAATACGCCGGACTCTGCCACGGCGCACATCCGGTCTTTAGAGATATCTATTATCTTATTGAATTTTTCCAGCGATATGACCACTCCTCCAAAAGGTATCCTGGAGCCTGTCGTGCTCGTCCCGCCGCCGGAGATCGTTATAGGAAGCTTATCTCTATTGGCTTTTTTTACAAATTCGGAGAGGTCATTTATGTTTTCGGGAATGACTACGCTATCGGCATATCCGCCTTTTAAATTGGAGCTATCTTCAAAATAGCTCTTTATGGAGTTCTGGTCTGTCTTTATTAACATATGAAAAGGGGTCTGGAGACTGCTATGGGGGAACCTATTGAATGCTGAGAGCCTCTTTTATTCTCTTCACCAGCTTCTCTATATCTACCGGCTTAATAAAATAGTCGAGTATGCCCATCTTATACGCCCTCTTCATCTGGGCGTCTTCCGACATCGCGGATATTATCATTATAGGTATACCGGACGTATCGGGATTCTTCTTTATCGCGGCGCAGGCCTGAAGGCCGTCTATGCCCGGCATCTTTATGTCCATCAGTATCAGGTCGGGTTTTTTCGAGGATAGCTCCAGGCCCGCCTCAATGGCGCTTTTAGCGGTTACTACATCGAACCCCCTGATCTCAAGGGCTTCCCTTATCATCGCTAAAAATCCTTCCTCATCATCTACTAAAAGGATCTTCCTGTTTAATGACATTTTTATCCGCTCCCTAGATAAAGTATATACAGAACAGGCTGCTTTTGCAAGTAAAAAAGGGACACCTATTTTTTATAAAAAATGGATGTCCTTTTTTTAATGTTTTTATTGCTTAATATAATTGATCGCCTCAGAGGCCTGCTTCTCCTCCCACTCCTTCTTGAACCTCATATCATTCTTATTCGCGGCGGAAGTTTTAAGTGGGGGTGTAACAGCAGCCATCTGACAGATATTTGCGGCGAAATTTAGCTGTGGCTTAGCCTTAATGCCCGAGAAGAAGCCCATAGTCATCAATAAAGCTACGATAACTACCTTGGCTGCAGAATTATTATAAAAGCGGACCGGCCTCGTAGCGTATTTCATGTCTATGCCGGATGTGATATTGCCTGACAGGTAATCTCCGACTATCTCCATAGCCTCGTCCTTATTTACGGCATCGGAGGTTATCTCTATATTGGTCTTATATTTCATAGCCCTATCTCCTATTACGCATTTTTATTCTTAATAAGAGTATAGCATCGTATCATATGAGAGTCAAATGGAATAGCTTACTATTTTATGCCTTAACCTCGTCGAGATCTACCACTCCGTCATTCTGAGGGCGGAGCCCGAAGAATCCAGTACAACATTGACGCCCAGTCGGTAGGCTTTCTCTAACGCGGCCTCTATCTTGGGATCATCGATAGAGACGCTATTCAATCCCGATATAAATAGCTCTGAGAGATATTCTATATTCTGTGTTATAAAAAATGTCTTGATTATCTTTTTAGCGCTCTCGAAATATTCTTCCGTATCCTTACCCGCAACAGATAAAAATATCCCCTTACGTTTCTTATTACCAAGGAGATCTATCTTCAGGATATACTTAGCCATCCAGGAACTATGGCACCTGTCGATCATAGCCTTGAGCTGGGCAGTGATATTACCGAAATATATGGGTGACGCCACCACTACGGCATCGGCCTTATACAACTTTTCATATATAGGCCTCATATCGTCATCGAGAGAGCAGACGCCGGTTCGATCGCACCCGCCGCATTCCTGGCATGCCTTAAAATTCAGATCGTTCAGGATTATCTTTTCGGTGAGGGCGCCTGACTCTTTAGCTCCGTCAAGGGCCTTATCTAAGAGAAGAGTAGAGAGGCCGCTGGCCTTTGGACTGCCGCTTATTCCGAGGATATACACCCCGCCCATTCCTTTGTTATTATACAAAATTTATTCTGCTGTTCATTATATTCATACACTGATAACCACAAAATCGATAATTTACATAAGAATGGGCGGGGTTCATTTCTTTACCTTCAGGCCTATATCGTTGGCTATGTCGCAGAACTCTTTTTCTGAAATATTATCGAGCGTCTTGCGGCGCTTATCGAGATGCTCATTGAGCTTTATCGCCTTCTCCTGCATCTGGCCATGCGTCTCTTCTGAGCCGCCTAAGAGGGCAAAGTTCTTCCCTTTGGTCACTCTTACGTGACCATCCTTATTGTCGAACCCCATACCGAGCAATATATTCTTCTTTAATCTGCTCAAATCTTATAGCCCTCCAAGCCATATTCACGCAGTAGGCATAAAATTTAATTCTTAAATTTTATAGACCTTATCGCCCTGCCTGACACGCGATTTTACCAAGAGGCCTATCTCCTGCCCCTTCTTCCCTTCCGTGATAGTGGTATGGTCGAGCTGTATAGACTTAACGGGCTCTTTAAAATCTGTGGTGTGGCCCTTGATATATACGGAATCGCCCACCTTTAATCCGCTCTTTAAAAGTTTTACCGCCGCCGCGTTAACATGCGGAAAATAGTGAGTGACTTCTCCGATCTTTTCAAGCGAGGCTTCGATACCTTGAGGTTTCTTAGCTTTCGCCTTAGCTTTTTTAGACGCAGGACTTCTCTTTGCTTTGCTCTTTACCTTACTCTTAATTTTCGCCTTCGGTCTCTTTATGATCTTTTTGGCTTTTGCAGATTTACCCTTAACTTTTACCCTTCTTTTCACCATAAAGGCCTCCTTTTTTTATAAAGTGCCAGGTGCCCCCCTAAAAAGCGCCTGACCCCTATTCGAAGAACTCTGAATCGCTGTACTTATATTTACATATACCGCGCTTTGAGCTCTGTATAAACTCTATCAGATGATCGAGCTCCTTTGACGGGCCCAGTTTTTTTATCTCATCTATGGCCTGAGATGTATTGAGATTGGAATGGTATAAAAGTTTGAACGCCTCCATTATCTTGTGTATCGTCTCACGCGGGAATTTTGCGCGGCGTAGTGATACGAGGTTGACGCTCCGGAGGACCGATGGGCCCCTCACGAGCATATAAGGGGGCACATCTTTATTTACCCCTGAGAAACCTCCTATTATACAATAGTCGCCGAGCCTGCAGAATTGATGCACCACGACATTACCGGAGATAAAAGAATTATCCCCCACTTCTACATGCCCTGCTAAAAGCGAGCCGTTTGCGAGTATAACATTATTGCCCAGATGGCAGTCATGCCCCACATGAGAGAGAGCCATTAAATAACAACCATCTCCGACTTTTGTGCCGAGACCTTCCTTTGTGGAGCGGTGTATTGTGGCGTATTCTCTGATGACGGTCCCCTTGCCTATCACGGCCAACGTCTTCACTTTAGGGTCGAAAGAGAGGTCTTGCGGCAGATGCCCTACCACTGCGCCCATATGCACCTCGGTCTTCTCGCCGATACGGGCGCCGCTGCAGATATGGGCATGCGGCCATATCTTTACACCACTCGATATCTCGACATCATCTTCTATAATAGCATAAGGACCTATCTCTACGCCTTGAGCTATCCTGGCACCCTTACTTATTACCGCAAGCTCGCTTATCTTATTCATTTGCCCTTCCTGTGGAGTG
>Ga0268276_1000866_pt1 | contig 32946 bp, 38 predicted proteins | sample saktaG_4_FD_190145 | JGI IMG/M metagenome (GOLD analysis project Ga0268276, IMG submission 190145) | Saline water microbial communities from Sakinaw Lake, British Columbia, Canada - sak_2010_1_5_45m | ecosystem: Environmental > Aquatic > Non-marine Saline and Alkaline > Saline ...
CGGGCCGTGGGCGCGGGTGTACGCTTCGCTCTGCTATCTGGTGACGCAGGTGGCGCGGATGGGCACGATCATGTATCTGCTGGCGTTGCCGCTGAACGCGCTGTTGGGGTGGCCGGTTCCGCTGATCATTCTGGTGACGGGCGTGGGGGTGCTGCTGTATTCAACGATGGGCGGCATCCAGGCTGTAATCTGGACGGATGCAGTGCAGGGGATCGTACTGATCGCGGGGACGTTGCTGTGTCTGATGGTGCTGCTTTTCTCCTTGCCGGGCGGGCCGGGGCAGGCGTGGGAAATCGCGGTGGCGGCGGACAAGTTCAGCCTTGGGAGCTGGAGCCTGACGGATTGGGGCAGCGAGACCTTCTGGGTCTGTTTCATATACGGCGTGTTCATGAACCTGCAGAACTACGGTATCGACCAGAACTACATCCAGCGTTACATGACCGCGCGGAATCAGCGCGACGCGGTGCGCTCGACGCTGTTCGGATCGTTGCTGTACGTGCCGGTCTCGTTCCTCTTTTTCGCGATCGGCACCGCGCTTTTCGCCTATTATCAGGCGCGTCCGGAGCTTCTGCCGCTTGAGGTGGCGGCGCGGCCGGACCAGGTTTTGCCGTTCTTTATCGTGCGGGGCTTGCCGAAAGGGGTTACGGGCTTGCTGATAGCGGCGATTTTCGCGGCAGGCATGAGCACGATCTCGACAAGCTTGAACAGCGGCACAACGATCTTGTTGGAGGATTACTACAAGCGCTATGTCAACCGTGACGCGGATGACGCGCAGTCGCTGCGGGTGTTGCGTGTGGGAACGCTGGTGTTGGCGGCGTTGGGCGTGGGGTGCGCGTTGGCGATGATGCGTGTGCGCAGCGCCTTGGACGCCTGGTGGGCTTTGTCATCGGTTTTCAGCGGCGGTATGCTGGGATTGTTCCTGTTGGGCTACTTCTCGAAAAAAGCGCGTAATTTCGAAGCGGCCATCGGCGCCGTGTTGGGGATCATGGTGATCGCCTGGATCAGCCTGATGCAGAAAATGTGGCCGCTGCCGGTCAAGATCCACACGAATCTGTCGATCGTGTTGGGCACGACGGTGATTTTTGTGTCGGGGTTCGCGCTGGCGGCGTTGCGCGGCAGGTGTCACGCAAGAAGGCAGTAGAGATTAGTAGCCTCCCACCCGGGATTCCGGAAATGAACGAGGTGGCAACGGTTATCAACGAATTAACCGAATGAGACGAATTATAATTAGCGTAATTCGGTGATAAAACTTGAAGTTGCCGACAAGGTGTGGGTATGATGAAAAAAAGAGTGTTGGCGTGCGCGGTGTTGGCGTGTGCGGTCGGTTTGTGTGCGCAGGAGGTCGGCAAGCAGAGGGTAGGCGAGCTGAAGCGTATGCCGTACAACAACCCTGGGCTGGAGACGGATTTGGGCGTTGGGCTTTGGGCATGGCCGCTACCTATGGATTACGACGGCGACGGCGATCTGGACCTGGTGGTGTCTTGTCCTGACAAGCCGTACAACGGAACCTATTATTTTGAGAATCCGACCGGAACTACCGCGCGCAAGAAAGGGTTTTTAGGACTGGGAGGATCCGGGGCCATGCCGGTCTTCAAAGCGGGCCGGAGAATCGGGCGCGGTTTCACGAATATCCAGTTGTCGCAGGCGGGAGGGCGGACGGTGGTCACGGTTCCCGGGCAGATGTTTCCGGATTTCGCGAAATCGGTGTTTGACCAGGGTGTGGCGATTGCAGGTGTCAAATCCAATATCCATTCCAACAACGTGCGTGGGAATGTCTGGCGGTTGGTGGATTACGATGGCGACGGCGTTCAAGACATCGTGGTCGGTGTCGGCGACTGGAAGGCATACGGCTGGGATGACGGGTACGATGCTGAAGGCAACTGGACGCGCGGTCCGTTGCACGGCCTCGTTTATTGGCTCCGCAACACCGGCACGGACGGGGAGCCGGTATATGCGGCGGCAAAACAGGTGCTCGCGGACGGCAAGCCGGTGGACGTTTACGGCAATCCGATGCCCATGTTCGAAGATTGGGACGATGACGGCGACCTCGACCTGATCTGCGGCGAGTTCATCGATGGTTTCACCTGTTTCGATAATGTCGGCACAAGGACGCGGCCGAGCTATGCGGCGGGGCAACGGGTGCATAGTAAGAGCGGCGCTCCGCTGGTGATGGACTTGCAGATGATCACGCCCACGGCCATCGACTGGGACGGCGACGGCGATTTAGACATAATCTGCGGTGACGAAGACGGGCGCGTGGCGTTCATCGAGAATACCGGAAGGCTGGACGCGCGGCATGTGCCGATATTCCGTGATCCGCGCTATTTCCGGCAGGAGGCCGCCGACATAAAGTTCGGCGCGCTGGTCACGCCGGTCGGCGTGGATTGGGACGGCGACGGCGACTGGGATTTTATCTGCGGCAGCACAGCCGGGTATATCGCTTTCATCGAGAACTTGAGCGGCGCCGGGGTGGCGCATCCGAAATGGGCAGAGCCGCGACGGCTGGAGGCGGCGGGAGAGCCGATTCGCATATCGGCAGGGCCGAACGGAAGTATCCAGGGACCGTGCGAGGCCAAGTGGGGATACACGACCGTGAGCGTTGCTGACTGGGACGGCGACGGTCTACCCGATCTGTTGGTGAACTCGATTTTAGGCAAGATCGTTTGGCACCGCAATGTTGGAACTCGGCATTCGCCGCGTCTGTCCGAGGCGCAGACCGTGGAGATCGAGTGGGAGGGCGCGCAACCGGAACTCGCGTGGGGGTGGATGCGTCCCGAGGGCAAGGCGCTGTTGACGCAGTGGCGCACCACGCCGGTGGCAGTGGACTGGAACAAAGACGGGCTGGTGGATTTGGTGATGCTGGATCATGAAGGATATCTGGCCTTTTTCGAGCGGGCGGAACGCGGCGGACGACGTGTGCTGCTGCATCCGAAGAGAATTTTCCGCAACGCTAAAGGCGAACCTTTGCGCTTTAGCAGCGGACGGGCCGGCGGCAGCGGCCGCCGCAAGATTTGTATCGCGGATTGGAACGGTGACGGGAGGCTTGACATCCTGATCAACTCGAAAAACGTCGAGTTCTGGCGTCAGTTGGATGCTAAGGACGGACTCTGCCGCTTCGAGAACATGGGGTCGGTTTCGATGACCGTGCTGGCCGGCCACACCACCAGTCCGACCATCGTTGATTTCGACGCGGACGGGATTCCCGAAATGGCGATCGGCGCGGAAGATGGTTATTTGTACTATCTCCATAACCCGCGTACGCCAGAAAAATAGTTAAAGGCACGGGTTGACCGCGTATAAACGGTGTGATAATCTTTAAAGTCAATTTTTCAATGAATTGAAGTAGGAGAACAAAGCGATGAAAATGACGTGGCAACCATCGAAGATCAAGCGTAAACGTAAGATCGGGTTTCGTGCCCGCATGGCCACAAGAGGGGGCCGCGCGATCATCAAGGCCCGTCGCCGCAAGGGACGTGTGCGTTTGACGCAGGTTTAATGGAAATGCCGGGGGGCGGCATGTTCGGATCGGATGAGATTGGACGCGGTCCCGTGAACAAGTCTGGCGTATGTCGGCTTGAATCTTCAAAGTACAAAGGCGTTTTTGCCGAAAGCAGGAAAGTTTACGGGCGGACTCTGGTGATATGGTTTGCGCGTAAGGAGGATGCCGGTCGCAAGGCCGGCGTTGTTGTTTCAAAGCGGGTATTTCGCAGGGCGGTTGACCGTAATCGCGCCAAGCGGTTGATGCGGGAGGCTTTCCGGCAGAAGCGGCATCTGCTGACCGGTGATGTTGATCTGATCATGGTGGCGCGCAAGGGTATTGCCGGGCGACGTTGTGTAGAGGTGGCATTTGACCTTGAGGCTGTCTTCCGGCGCGCGGGGCTGATGTCGTGAGCGCGGGGCAGTGGTCGAACGGTGACGGAGGCGCAGATGAAAAGGATCGTGTTAGCCGTCAGCGCACTGGTTAAGGGCGTGTTGATTTTTTTAGTCAGGGCATACCAGATGGTGCTTGCGCCGCATTTGGGGCATTGTTGCCGCTTTGAGCCATCATGTTCGGCATATTGCATTGAGGCTCTGCAAAAACACGGCGTTATCAAAGGCGGATGGCTTGCTGTGCGCAGGGTGCTGCGTTGCCGTCCGTTCGGCGCCTGCGGGCCAGACCCTGTGCCGCCGGTAAAAGACCGCGGCCAAAAAAACCGAGACTGCGCCGGAAGTGACGCAAAGTGCCGCACCGAAAAAACAGAATAATAATTTTGGGATTAGCAGCATGAATAAACAAGAGAGAATTTTTGCCGCCGTTTTGGGATTGGCCCTGGTGGCTTGGATGTTTTACAGCAACAAGACTGCGGCACAACGGGCAAAAGAGCGCGCGTTGGCTTCGCCGCCCGCCGCAACCGTGCAGCCCGCCGCAACCGTGCGGCCTGCCGCAACGCAGCAGGTTGAACTGAATGCCGCTGCGTCCGAGCCGCAGCAGCAGGCGTTCGAAAATATCCTTCCGCCCGCTCCTGCCGTTGCTGAACAGGTCATGGAACTCACCAGCGGCGCAATGAAGCTGGCGGTTTCTTCGCACGGGGCAGTGCTTAAAGGTGCCACGCTCAGCGGCTACAACTCGCACCCGGGGCATGCCGGGCCTGATAATCCTTCGGTGACGCTTGATTTCAGCGAGTCGCCGGGGTTGCAATTAGCGGGGGTTGTCGGCTTGGCTCCCAATGCCGCCTACGAGGTCGAAAGCGTGGCGGACGGTAAAACCGTGACGTTGAAAAGCGTTACTGGTGACGGGCTGGTCATTACCCGCACTATTGAACTTCAGGAAGATTATTGCGTCAAGGTCACTGACACCCTGCGCAACGCTGGTGACAAGGTGCTGACGCTGGTAACCAACAGTGTGTCGGTCGGGGTGATGTCGCGTGGAGGATCGAAGAACGACATACTCTCGGTTGACTCGCTGCCGGCCTTTGAAAAGGCTAAGACCCGCTATTGGGACAAGGACAAGGCGACCAAACAGTATTTGTCCGGCGCGGGCGGCGGTTTCGGCTGCGGTGGCAAGGCGTCTGCCCAGGGTATGCCGGAAAACATCACCTTGCCGGTAGCCGAACCGCAAAACTGGGTCGCGATTAAATCGCGATTTTTTGTAACGATTTTTTCTTCATCGGAGACCAACAGCGGTTTCGCGATACGGGTGTCGCGTGACACTTCCAAACCGTCATACACTTTAAGGAACGTTTCAGCCCGTGTGTTTTATCCTGGGCGGGTTTTGGGTCAGGGCGAAGCATTCAGCCGCGAATACTCGCTGTATGTAGGTCCGAAGAAACTGTCGCTTTTGCAGGCTATGGGCAACGGGATGGATGCCGTGATGCAGTTCGGCATGTTCACATGGTTCTGCAAGCTGCTGGTGCCGACCCTTAACTTTTTTTACCGGGTGATACCGAGCTACGGCGTGGCGATAATTCTGCTGACTTTCCTGGTGCGCATCATATTCTGGCCCTTGACGCACCACAGCACCAAGAGCATGAAGAAGATGCAGGAGATACAGCCCAAGCTGAAAGAGTTGCAGGCCAAGCTCAAGGGCAACCCGCAGAAACTGCAGCAGGAGACGTGGGCGATATACCGTGAGAACAAGGTCAATCCGATGTCGAGCTGTCTGCCGATGCTGATCCAGATCCCGGTGTTCATTGCCTTGTTCACGGTGCTGCGCAGCGCGGTGGAGCTACGCTACGCGCCTTTCTTGTGGATATCCGACTTGAGCGAACCGGAAAACCTTTTCGCGGGGGTGTTGCCGATACCGCTGAACATTTTGCCGATCCTGATGTCTGGCACCATGGCGTTGCAGAGTTACCTGACGCCTTCGGCCGGTGACCCGCAGCAGCAGAAGATGATGATGGTGATGATGCCGCTGATGATGCTGTTCATGTTTTACAGTTTTCCGGCGGCTTTGTCACTGTACTGGACTGTCAGCCAGATCGTTTCCATAGTGCAGATGTGGATGATGCGGCGTAAGAGCGCGCAAAAGGCCGATGCGTCTGGCATAACGGTTGAAGCGCCGATGACACGGCAACAACGGCGGCATGGCGCTCAACAAGAATGACGAAAGAACCATTTGGGAGATGCCGATAGCAATGCCGCTACGCTACCAACGCGAAACGCGCGGTTCTGGTCAATGCATTCCAGAACCGCACGCAATCGTTAAATTGCTGCGCCGAATTTGACGCAGACGGGTCTGTACATCGCGAGCGGGTCGTGCGCGGGGGTCAGGCGCCCCGTGACCGGGTCGTAGGCGTATGACATCAGCTCGTTTGAATTCTCATGCCCCAGCAGCACGAACTTGCCGCCCGGCATGAACTCGAAGTCACGCGGCGATTGGCCTGCCAGTTTCGAGATCGCCAGCAACGACATCCTGCCGGTCTCGGAGTCGATGTCATAGGCGGCGATGCTGTCGTGGCCGCGGTTGGAGCCGAAAAGGCGGTGTCCGTCCGGCGCGAACTTGAGTGCCGAGGCTTTGCTGTAATCTTTGAAGTCGGGCGGCAGCATGCTGACGGTCTGGATGTGAACGAAAGCGTCGCCGGTATAAATGAAAGACGAGATGGTGTTGTTAAGCTCGTGCAGGAGATAGGCTGTCTTACGGTTGGAATGAAAAACTATGTGGCGCGGGCCTGCGCCGCCGGCGCTGGTGATCGTCAGTTCCGCTTTTTCCTTCAAGCCGGAGGCACGTCCCGGAAAGTCATAAACCTTGACCCGGTCGATACCGAGGTCAACTACGCACAGGTGTCGGCTGTCCGGCGACACTTCGGCGCAATGCGTGTGCGCCTTCTGCTGTCTTTTGGGGTCGGGCCCGCTGCCGGTGTGCTGGACGGTGACAGGCGGCGTGTCGGCAATGCTGCCATCGGGATTAATTTCAAAGACGCCTGCCACAGCGTTTGTGTATTCGGCGAAAACCAGCGCCCGCTCTGCAGGATCGAGAGCCACATAGCAGGGCGGCGTGACTCCGACGGGCTTGTGGTTGATCGGTAGCAGTTTATCGTCTTTGATGGCGTACGCGGCTACGGCTCCGTTCGTGGCGCTGGGGCCGTACTCGGCCAGACTTTGGGCAGCATAAAGAAAGGTGTTGCTCCGGTTGAGCGTCAGGTAGATGGCGTTTTGGATGCCGCTGACAACGCCGACGGGCTGGAACGTGCCTTTTTCGGCATCAGTCTCGACAATGTGGATACCCTCTTTTTTCTCGTCAGTATAACATCCCACATAGGTGATGTATTTCATAGCGGACTTTCTTTAGAGGGAAGTTTAATTGCCGTCAGCAGAAAAATATAATTGTCGCTGACCAGTTTGGTATGCTGGCCTTTAAAATTTTCTGGCAGTCGTCTGACGCTTAACGCCGTCCGCGAAGGCGGCCGTGTTTCAGGAAACCGTCGTAGTTGCGCATCAGCAGGTGCGACTCCATCTGGCGCAAGGTGTCCAACGCCACACCAACAATAATCAGCAAGCTGGTGCCACCGAAGAATGACGCCATCTCCCAAGGCAACTGCATCATGCCTCGCAGCAATTGCGGCACAAGCGCGATGATCAAAAGCCCCGTGCCGCCGATAAGCGTCACACGCGTCATCAAGGCGTCCAGATATTCCGCCGTAGTCCTTCCCGGACGGATGCCCGGCACATACGAACCTTCGCGCTTCAGGTTTTCCGATATCTGCATAGCGTTGAACTGTGTCGCCACCCAGAAGAAGGCGAAGAACATGATCAGGAGGGCATAGACCGTCAGATGGATCGGACTCGTCATATCCACCAGTTGCGTTCCCAGCCACTTCAACCAAGCCAGCCAAGTGTACTCGGGAGGGATACGGCTAAGAATAATCGACGGGAACTGTATCAGCGGCCCCGCGAAGATGATCGGCATAACACCGGTGTAATTCACGCGCAACGGCATATAGGTCTGCTGCATGCCGTATGACCTGCCACCACCCCCCGCCGCCGCGGTTCGACGCGTGGAATGAATCGGCACCTTGCGCATACCCTGGGTAAGCATGACCGTACCCATCGTGATGGCAAAGCCGAAAAGCAAAAGAAGCAAAAGCTCAATCGGACTGTGGGTGGCATTGATGCCGCCCAAGCCGAAATACCGCGTCCAAGCCTCCACGATCGCAACCGGCAAGCGCGATGTGATGTTGATCATAATGATCAGCGAAGTGCCGTTGCCGATGCCGCGCTGCGTAATCTGGTCGGCCAGCCACATCACAAACAGCGAGGCCGTGGTCATACAGATCACAGTCACTATATTGAATCCCAATCCCGGTCGCGTGACGATCTGCACATTACCCAACCCGAAAGAGGCCGGGTTCTGCAAGGCCGTCGCAAGGGCGAACGACTGGAATACACAAATGCCGATAGTGAGATAGCGTGTATAATGGGCCAGTTTCATGCGCCCCGACTCCCCTTCCCGAGACAAACGCTCAAGTTGGGGAATCACCGCCGTCAGCAACTGGATAATAATCGAGGCGCTGATGTACGGCCAGATACTCAGAAAGCCCACAGCGCATTGGTTGAGCGCACCACCGCTGAACACGTTGAACCAATCCATAAGCCCGCCGCCAGCGACCGACTGTTTGCGAATCTCGTCCAAAGCGTGCTGCAGGGTCTGCCAATCCACGCCCGGCGTAGGGATCATGGAGATCAGTCGGCTGACAAAAACCAGACCGGCCGTCAATAGTATCCTTTTTCGTAATTCAGGTATCTTGAACGTGTTCGCGAAAGTGGCAAGCATTGGCATGATTCAGTTCCTCAAACAATTTCAACACTGCCGCCCGCAGCTTCGATCTTGGCTTTGGCCGAAGCGCTGGCACCGTTGACCTTGACCGACAATTTTTTCGTCAATTCGCCGTCGCCGAGAACTTTCACGCCGTCGTACTTGCTCGAGAACAGGCCGTTAGCGCGCAAGAGGTCAAGAGTCACCTCTGTCCCGTCCGCAAAACGCTCAAGCTCTTTAACGTTGAGCGCGAAATACTCGACGCGGTTATAATTCGTGAAGCCGCGTTTAGGCAAGCGCCGGATCAGAGGCATCTGACCGCCCTCGAAACCGAGTTTGACCTTGTGTCCCTTGCGGGCCTGTTGCCCCTTATGGCCGCGCGTAGAGGTTTTACCCGTGCCGGAAGCCCGGCCGCGCCCCACGCGTTTAGGTGCTTTGCGCGCGCCCGGCGTATTTTTCAATGATGACAGATCCATGATTAACTCCTAGATTCTTAAGCGCGGGCGGCCGCGATCTCCTCAGCCGAACGCAGATTGTTCAGCGCGTCAACAGTAGCCTTGACCACGTTCAGGCGGTTTTTGCTGCCCAGCGATTTGCCGATAGCGTCGCGGACCCCGGCGGCTTCAAGCACCGGACGCATCCCGCCCCCGACGATCAGCCCCGTGCCGTCAGGCGCCGGCTTCAATAGCACACGCCCGCCGTCACAAACCCCGGTCACCGCATGCGGTATGGTCTTGCCTGCCAGCTTGATGCGCATCATCTCCTTCTTGGCAGACTCGCCACCCTTGCGGATAGCGTCGCTGACCTCATTGGCCTTGCCGAAACCGAAACCGACCCGTCCATTGCGGTCACCTACAACCACCACCGCGCTGAAACTGAAACGGCGGCCGCCTTTAACGACTTTGGCACACCTGTTCACGAACACAACGCGTTCGTCCAACTCTTTCTGACCATGCCCCTCACTGCGGGGAAATTTAGCTTCTGCGCTCACTTTGCCTCCTCTGCCACCTCAGCGGCACGCTCGGATATTTTCAGCCCCGCCGCGGTCGCGGCGTCCACGATCTGCTTGACACGCCCGTGGAACTTGAACCCGCCGCGGTCCACGACCACCAGCGATATTCCTTTCCCCTTGGCCAAGTTAGCGGCCTGTTCCCCGACAAGTCTTGCGGTTTCCAGATTGCATGGCTTCGACTCTTTCAGCGTGGAAGTCGAAGCTAACGTGCACATGGCACTGTCATCGATAAACTGCACATAAATGTGCTTATTCGAGATATAAATTGCCATGCGCGGACGTTCAGCCGTCCCTTTGATGCGCTGACGCAGTCGCATATGACGGCGGGCACGTTGTGTTTTACGGTTAAAACTCATTTATCATCAGCTCCGTTCAGGCGTTAAGCGACAGTCTTGCCCTGCTTGCGGCGTATCTGTTCGCCAGCGTACTTGATCCCCTTGCCCTTGTATGGCTCGGCCGGGTAATAATTGCGGATGCGGGCGGCCGCTTCACCGACCAGCTCCTTGCTGATTCCCTCAACCGTCACGTTCAGGCCGGAAGCATCAACAGTGACTTTGACACCATCGGGTATCAGATACTCTTTAGGCGAAGCGAACCCCAGTGACAGACTCAGCTTCTGACCTTGCAGCACGGCCTTGAAACCGGTGCCGTCAATGTTCAGCGCTTTCTTGTAGCCATTGGTCACGCCCTCGATCATATTCTTGACCAAAGTGCGGCTCAACCCGTGGCAGCTCTTTTGCATGCGCGAGTCATCCGCACGAGTGACCAGCACTTGACCGTCTTCTACCTTGACGGTTATCCCTTTCTGGAAGGTCCGGCTCATCTCGCCAAGCTTGCCATTGACAGTCACAGCGTTATCCTGTGCCGTGACCGTGACTCCGGCAGGGATCGCGACCGGTTGTTTACCAATTCTCGACATTGTTGCAGCCCTCTTACCAGATTGTGCAGATCAACTCACCGCCAAGCTTAAGCTTGCGGGCTTCGTTACCGCTCAAGATACCGCTAGACGTGCTCACAATCGCGACACCCAGGCCGCCCAGCACTTTAGGTATATCTTGAGCCTTACAGAATTTACGTAGCCCGGGCCTGCTTTCGCGGCGTAAACCGCGTATGGCTGGCTCGGCATCTTCGTTATACTTCAAATCGATGCTCAGAATACTCGGCACCGTCTTGGTCATTGTGAAGTCCGTGATATAGCCCTCTTCCTTCAAGACACGGGCAATCTCGCCTTTTATGCGTGAACCCGGAAGCTCGATAGCAGGATGCTCGGCCTTCAGTCCGTTGCGTATGCGCAACAGCATGTCAGAAATAGGATCCGACGTCATTATAATCTCCTCACCAGCTTGCCTTAGTCACACCCGGGATCATTCCCGAAACCGCCAGCTCGCGGAAGCAGATACGACAGAGCTGGAACTTACGAAGATAAGCACGCGGGCGTCCGCAACGGGAACACCTGTAGTACTTGCGCGAAGAAAACTTCGGCGGACGTTTGGCTTTTTCTATCAGACAGGTCTTAGCCATATTGAAAAACTCTCCTTATTTGCCGGCGAACGGCATTCCCAGTATAGCGAGCAGTTCGCGCGCACTCTTGTCGTCTTGAGCTGTCGTCACAAAAGTGATGTCCATACCGACATCATTGCCGTGCATGCCGGAGTCCTCCAGCTCGGGAAAAATGGTGTGCTCTTTCACACCCAGCGTGTAGTTGCCGCGCCCGTCAAAACCGCGTACCGACACTCCGCGGAAGTCGCGGATACGCGGCAAGGCACTGTTTACCAGACGATCGAAGAACTCGAACATCCGTGTCCCGCGCAAAGTGACTTTCGCGGCGATAATCATGCCTTCGCGAAGCTTGAAATTAGAAATGCTCTTGCGAGCCTTGCACAACATCGGCTTCTGGCCGGACAACTTGGCAAAGTCATCCAAAATCGCCTTCTGCACATCCTTCTCGACAATGCCGAAAGCCATGTTGATCACCACCTTTTCCAGTCGCGGCACCAACATCTTGTTTTTGACACCGAGCTTCTCCTGAAGCTGCGGCGCCAGTTCCTTAACATATTTATCTCTGAGTCTGGCCATTTCCGTCTCCCTTAGTCAAGGATCTTGCCCGAAGCCTTGGATTTACGCACCATCCTGTCGCCGTCTTTAACCCTGCTGATACGCACACCCTTTTTCGCATCAGGGTCGTACGGCATCAGATTCGAAAGGTTGATCGGTGCTTCCCGCTCCACGAACCCGCCGTTAGGCGCGGTCTCGGAGCGGCGGATAGACTTCTTAACCATATTCAGACCCTGCACAACCGCCACCCCTTTATTCGGGATAACGCGAAGCACCTTGCCGGTCTGTCCGGCGGCATCGCCGGTCATGACGATGACAGTGTCATCTTTTTTTATTCTCGCAATACTCATGCTCTTTCCTAACCCGTAACCGTTTTGAAACCCCGCGACCGGTCCGACCGGTCTCGCAGCCTCATCAGCGTCACGGACGCTCACTGGTGATGAAAACCTTGTTTGGTCTTGTAAGCCGCATCACACGACTTCCGGCGCCAGTGAAATAATCTTCATGTAGTTCTTGTCGCGCAACTCTCGGGCCACAGGACCGAAAATGCGCGATCCTACCGGATTCATCTTGTTGTCGACTATCACACAGGCATTTTGGTCGAAGCGCACAACCGAGCCGTCACTACGGGTGATCTGCTGGCCGGTACGCACAATCACAGCCGTGCAGACCTGCCCCTTCTTGATGGCGCCGGCAGGAGCCGCCTCCTTAATGGCCACACGGATAATATCGCCAAGATGCGCATACCGCTTGCGCTGCCCTAGTATGCGGAAACACATGGCTCTTTTAGCGCCGGTGTTGTCCGCCACCACCATTTCAGTCTGTTCCTGAATCATTTTACTTGACCTCCGGTTTGACGATGCGCCAACGTTTGGTCGCGCTCAACGGACGGGTCTCCATGATGGTGACTTTGTCACCCACCTGGGCCGTGTTGTCCTCATCGTGCGTATGGTATTTCTTGAAGCTGCGCACAACTTTACCGTACAAAGGATGGCGCTTACGCCGTTCACCTTGCACTATAACTGATTTGATGCCGCTCTTGCTGACCACAATGCCCTCTCGGACTTTGCGCGCGCCGCGCTCTTGAATTGACTCGGCCATGCTATTTAGCCTCCCGCTCGGCTTGCACCGTTTTCATACGCGCGATGTCACGACGCATCCCGCGCATAATGACAGGTTTGTCAACCGTGACGCCCGACCTGTGCCTGATGCGCATGTCGTTCAGTTCCTGCGACAACTCACGCTGCTTCAGTTCGAGCTCCTCGGCTCCTAATTCTCTCAAGTCTCTTGCTTTCATCGTTACGTCAGGCCCCCGTTGCGTTACGCGCGACCAGCTTAGTCCTGATGCCGAGCTTCGTGTCAGCCAAACGCAGGCATTCACGGGCAACGGAATCCGGCACGCCGCCGATCTCGAACAATATCTTGCCGGGCAGAATAACAGCCACCCATAACTCAGGGTTGCCTTTGCCGCCACCCATACGAACTTCAATCGGTTTACGCGTGACCGGCTTGTCCGGGAATATGCGAATCCATAGCTTGCCCTTACGCTTCATTTCACGATTGATCACAACACGACAGGCTTCAATCTGGGTGTTGGTAAGGAACCCGCGTCCCAGCGCCTTCAATCCAAACTCGCCGTAGGCAAGCTGATCGCCTGAAGTCGCGAATCCCGAACGGTTGCCTTTAAACTGTTTGCGGTGTTTAACCCGCTTAGGCATTAGAGGCATCTTTTCTCCTCCTCTGGCCGCCGGAACGCACCGGCTGGAAATCGTCTTTCTTGCATATCCAAACCTTGACGCCGATCAATCCCGCAGTGGTGTGCGACTCCGCGAAACCGTAATCGATGTTGGCGCGCAACGTGTGCAACGGCACCTTGCCCTGCTTGCTCCACTCCACGCGCGAAATCTCGGCCCCGTTGATACGTCCGCTGCAGCGGATCTTGATGCCGTCCACGCCCATATCCATCGCGACCTTCTCGGCACGCTTCATGGCGCGTTTCAATGCCACACGTCGCTCGACCTGCTGCGCGATACTTTCAGCCACCAGCTGTGCATTGGCATCCGGATCACGCACTTCCTGTATCTCAAGGTATATCTCTTTGCCGGTCTTCTTAGCCAACTCTTGACGAATGTTGTCCACATCCTGTCCCTTGCGCCCGATCACCACGCCTGGACGGGCGGTGAAAAGATTGATGCGCACGCGGTTTGCATAACGCTCGATCAGGATCTGTGTGATCGCTGCATTCTCGAGGCGTTTCTTAACCAGCTCACGAATCATCAGGTCTTCAGACAGCAGTTCGCCGAACTGCCGCTTGTTGGCATACCAACGGCTGCGCCACTGCTTGTCAACCGCGACCCGGAAACCAATCGGATTTACTTTCTGTCCCAATGTTTTGCTCCTTTAAAAAGTCGCTGGCGTCACTGACCGTCGGTCAGTACCACCTTGCAATGACTCATCCTCTTGGCAATCGGACTCGCACTTCCGCGGGCACGTGGCCAGAAACGACGCATGCGCGTCCCCTCATCGAACACACAAAGGCTCACCTTGAGTATGTCCACATCGAGGTTTGCGTTATTCCGCGCGTTCGCCACCGCCGACTTGAGCGTCTTGCTCAAAATCAGCGCAGCCTTGCGCGGACTGAATTCAACTACTTTCAGGGCTTCGTCCACTGGCAACCCCTGGCACTTGCGCGCCAATGGGCGGCCTTTCTGGGCCGACATCCTGACATTACGGGTAATTGCAGTCACTTCCATTCTTCAGACTCCGTTATTTCGCGACCGCCTTGTCAGTGTGAACACCGTGAGATCTGAAAGAACGCGTCGGCGCAAACTCGCCCAGACGGTGCCCCACCATGTTCTCGGTGATGAAGATCGGCATATGCTGCTTGCCATTGTGTATGGCGAACGTATGCCCGACAAAATCCGGCAGAATCATGGAACGGCGCGACCAAGTTTTGATCGGCTGCTTCCTGCCAGAGGCGTTCATTTTCTCGACTTTTTCGAGCAGGCTCTTCTGAACGTAAGGGCCTTTTTTAATAGACCTAGACATGCTTTACTTTCTCCGCTTCAAGATGTACCTGCTGCTGGTCTTGCGGCGGCTACGTGTCTTGCCACCCTTAGCCAGCTTACCCCAAGGCGAACGAGGGTGATTACCGCCGGAAGTGCGGCCCTCACCACCACCCATCGGATGGTCAACCGGGTTCATCGCCACACCGCGCACGGTCGGACGGATACCCAACCAGCGTTTGCGGCCGGCCTTGCCGAGTTTGATGCCACTCCACTCAGCGTTACCGACCTGTCCGACAGTCGCCATGCAGTTCGCGCGAACCAAGCGAATCTCGCCGGACGGCAGCTTCAACGTCACGAAGTCGCCGTCACGCGCCATCACTTGACAACTGTTGCCCGCCGACCGGGCCAGCTTGCCGCCCTTGCCGGGAACCATCTCAATATTGTGTACGTACAACCCCAGTGGTATCTGCGACAACGGCAGGGCGTTCCCCACACTGGGCTCAGCCTCCGGACCCGCGATCACAGCATCATTCACCTGTAATCCGGCCGGTGCCAGAATATAGCGCTTCTCGCCGTCCACATATTTCAGCAAAGCCAGGTTTGCAGAACGGTTGGGGTCGTAAGCGATCGCCTCCACACGCGCCGGAATGCCGATCTTGTCACGCCGGAAATCGACAATGCGATACCTGCGCTTAACGCCGCCGCCCCGGTGACGCACCGTGATGCGCCCCCTGTTGTTACGGCCTGCGTTGTTCTTGCGCGCCTCGGTCAACCTCTTAAGAGGCTTGCCCTCGGTAATCTCTTCGAAGGTCGACGCAACCCGATGCCGCAGACCTTCGCTTCTAGGTTTGAATGTCTTAAGCCCCATGGCTAGTTATCCTCTCCGGCGGCTTTAGATTATCTCTATGCGCTCGCCCGCTTTGACCGTGATGATCGCGCGCTTCCATGAAGGATCGCGCACCACACGGCGATTGCGCAACGTCCGCAAAACGCCCTTGTAATTCTGGGTTCTGACACCCAACACATGTACGCCGAACTGCTCTTCAACAGCCTTCTTGATCTCGATCTTGTTGGCAGCATGTGCAACCTCCAGCATGTACCTGTTTTCACAGGCCAGCCGCGTACCCTTTTCAGTGATCTGCACCCTGCGGATTATCCCGGCGTGTTTCATGCGCCCACCTCCGTAGATTTGCCCTTCTGCATGCGCTTCTGCAATGCCTCGAAGCCTGCCCGTGTCGCCACCAGCGACCGGTACCGCAACAGCGAATAAACGTCAACTTCAGCCGCACTGACAACCTCGACCTTGGGCAAATTGCGCGCCGCCAGCATCACTTTATCCTCATGCTGGTCCAACACGATTAAAGTTGAGGCTTCCGCACCCAGCTTCTTCAAGAGATCCTTGATCAGCTTGGTCCTGGGCTCCGCCAAGTCGAATCGCTCGATGACCGTCAACTGACCGCCCGCGATCTTCTCGCTCAACGCTCGGTCAAAAGCCAACTGCCGTACCTTGCGGTTGATCTTCTGTGTGAAATCACGCGGCTTGGGACCGAATGCCACACCGCCGCCGCGCCACACCGGGCTCTGACGGAGACCGGCTCGAGCCCGTCCCGTGCCCTTCTGCCGCCACGGCTTCTTGTTGCTTCCCGCGACCTCGCCCTTGCTCAGGGTCGATGCCGAACCGGCACGGCTAGCGTTCCGAATCGCCACCACCGTGTCTTTCACGGCCTGCTCGCCCTTGTCGAGCACCAGCATATCGTCCGCGACAGCTATCTCGCCCGCGGCATCTCCTGCCGGATTAAAAACCTTGATAGCACTCATCGGTTCTCCAACCCCTATTTCTTCAGGGCTTTCCTGATAATGACAACGCCGTTCTTCGGTCCCGGAACCGAGCCGCGCACCAGAAGCAGATTCTCCTCGCCGCGCACCTGGGCAACCGCCAAATTGCGTCCCTTCCGGTTAACCGCGCCCATGTGACCCGGCATCCGCTTACCTTTCTCAACCCAACCCGGAAGATCACACGCGCCGATCGAACCGATGCGGTGCTTCGAGTGTCCGCCATGCGTGTGCGCGCCGCCGCCGATGCGGTAGCGGCGTATAACGCCCGCGAAACCGCGTCCTTTGGTGACGCCCGACACGTCGACGTATTTAACGCCGTCAAAAATGTTCACCGTGACTGTATCGCCAGCCTTGATCTCCTCGCCGTCGCCCCGACCAAACTCTTTGGTCACGCGGCAAGGCGTCACGCCCGCAAGCTCGAATCGCTTGGCCTGCGCCTTGGAAAGACGCGAAGCCCTCTGCTCCTCGAAGCCTAGCTGCACGGCACTGTACCCATCAGTTTCAGGATTCTTCACCTGAACCACCGGACACGGCCCCGCCTCTATAACAGTCACCGCAACCCTACGCCCCTGATCATCATAGATCTGGGTCATACCTATTTTTCTGCCGATTAAGCCTTCCATGGTGTCACCGTCCTTAAACCCGAATTGTGATATCCACGCCAGCAGGCAGGTTCAACTTCTTGAGCTCGTCGACGGTTTTGGCCGTCGGCCCTACAATATCCAGCAGCCGTTTGTGCGTGCGCATCTCGAACTGATCCATGGACTTTTTGTCCACGTGCGGACTCCGGTTCACCGTGAAACGCTCAATCCTCGTCGGCAGAGGAATGGGTCCCACAACCTGTGCTCCGGTGCCACGGGCCGTGTCGATTATATCGCTCACCGCCTGATCCAGCACCCTGTGATCGTACGCTTGCAAACGTATGCGTATACGCTGACTTTGCATTCTAACGTTACCTGTTCAGTAGTTGTTCTCTAACCGTCCGCGGCACCACCGCAAATTTGCCCGGTTCCATCGTGTAACCGGCCCGGCCGCGTGAAAGCGACCGGATTGCGGTTGAATACCCGAATAGTTCTGCCAACGGCACAAGCGCGCGCACGATCTGCATGTCTCCACGCGTCGTCATATCACGCACCGAACCGCGGCGGCCGTTAATGTCCCCCATGATGTCGCCGACATAATCGGCAGGCGTCACGATGTCGAGAGACATGATCGGCTCCAGCAATTCCGGCGCCGCGGCCAGAGCCGCTTCGCGGAATCCCATCACGGCCGCGGTTCTGAAAGCCACGTCTGTCGCCGTCTCCTCATCCATAAACACGGCATCAGTGACCTTCGCCAGCACGTCCTTCATAGGGTAGCGCGCCAAGACTCCAGTCAAAATGCCGTCCGTCAATCCCTGCTCTATGCAGTCGGCCAGTTTCTCGTCCGGCAACTTGCGCCTTACGCTGGAGGATATCTCCACCGCATAGCCTTCGCCACGCTCCCGAGGAACCACCTCTACCGTCAGTTGCGCGTAATGCCGCTTCCCGCCCAGTTCGCGATCGAAGAGATATGTGCTCTTCGACGACGCTGTGACGGTCTCGTAATACGACACCATCGGACGGCCGGTGTTGGCCTCGCATTTGAACTCTCGGCGCAGGCGATCCACCAGTATCTCCAGATGTAACTCACCCATGCCGCTCAAAATCGTCTGTCCCGTCTCTGCGTCAACACGCACCTGACAGGTCGGATCCTCTGCACCCAGCAACACTATCGACTCCTCGAGTCTTTCCTTGTCGGCGCGCGATTTGGGCTCTATCGCCATGAACATCACCGGCTCCGGCACCGTGATGCGTTCCAGATATACCGGCTGGTGCTCCGCGCAGAGAGTGTCGCCCGTGGTCGATTCTTTAAGGCCTACAACCGCTCCGATCTCTCCCGCTCCCAGCTCTTCCACTTCGGTCTGCTCATCCGCGAAAAGACGCACAATTTTCAACACGCGCTCACGCTTGCGGCTACGCGGGTTGAAAACGTTCTGCCCCTTCTTGACCACGCCGGAATAAACACGCACAAAAAACAGCCGGCCTACATAAGCGTCAGACGCGATTTTGAAGACCAGCGCCGTCAAAGGCGCCGACACACTGTGTTCGCGTGTCACCTTCTGCTCGCTCTTCAAATCAGTCGCTTCTACCGGCGGCCGGTCCAACGGCGTCGGCAGATACCAGACCACTGCGTCCAGCAACGGCTGCACACCCTTGTTCCGCAAAGACGATCCGCACAAAACCGGCACCAGCCTGCAGGCGATCACCGAACGCCGTAACGAGGCACGCAAAATATCCGCGGAAAGCTCCGGATTATCGAAATAGTCATCAACCAGCAATTCGTCAGCCTCAGCCGCCTTCTCGCACAATTTCGCACGGGCAGCCTTTGCCGCTTCTTTCAGCTCGTCCGGAATCTCAAACTCCCGCACCTCGCGCCCTTCGCTACCATCGTCAAACGCCAAAGCCTTCATCTCCAGCAAGTCGATCACGCCTCTAAAGGTCTCAGCCTGTCCGATCGGTATCTGAAGGCACACCGGATTGGCCTTCAACTTCGATCGTATTTCAGACACACATGCGTCGAAATCAGCCCCCATCCGATCCATCTTGTTGACGAAAGCTAGGCGCGGAACACCGTAACGGTCCGCCTGACGCCAAACCGTCTCGGACTGCGGCTGCACTCCGCCCACGGCACAAAAAACGCCCACGGCGCCATCCAACACGCGCAATGAGCGTTCAACTTCTATCGTAAAATCAACATGCCCTGGCGTGTCTATCAGGTTTATACGCACGTTCCGCCAGACACAGGTTATCGCGGCGCTGGTAATCGTGATTCCGCGCTCGCGCTCTTGTAGCATCCAGTCGGTGACAGTGTTGCCTTCGTCCACGTTTCCGAGACGGTGCGTGCGCCCGGCATAGAAAAGAATACGCTCGGTCGTTGTGGTCTTGCCCGCATCAATGTGGGCCATAATGCCGATGTTGCGTACTTCGCAAAGCGATACCGTACCGCCCGCCGGAACTTGCCCGGACGCAGTCGAACCACATTTATCTGCCTTGCTTTCCAAGACGCTCACCCTTCACCCTGATTTTTCAAAGAACAGCGGATGGTTCGGCAATTTGCCGACTTATCCAAAATAAGGGCAGACACTGAGGCCTGCCCCTACGATTACCACGCGTAATGAGCGAAAGCCTTGTTGGCTTGCGCCATCTTGTGCGTATCATCTCGCTTCTTGATCACATTTCCTTGATTGTTATATGCATCGATCAATTCTAATGCCACTGCCTTGGGCATAGCTGTGCCGCGTCGCGAACTGGCGCAAGTTGCCATCCACCGAAGCGCCAGCGACAATTGGCGCGCCGGCCTGATCTCCACCGGAACCGGATAGGTAGTGCCGCCGACGCGGCGTGACTTAACTTCCACCTTTGGCTTCATGTTGGCGATCGCCGTGTCCATAACCTCGACCGGGTCTTTGCCGGTTTTCTCACGCAACTCTTCAATCGCCCCATACACGATCCGCTCCGCCGTAGTCTTCTTGCCGCTCTTCATCAAAGCGCGCACAACCCGGGCAACCAACTCGCTGTTGAATTTGGGATCCGCCGGATGCGCCCGTTTAACTGCTCTACGCCGTCTTGCCATATTGTTTAGCTCCGCCCGTCTCTATTCAGACTTCTTTTGACGCTTCATGCCGTACTTTGAACGGCTACGTTTACGCCCGGACACGCCCAGACTGTCAAGGCATCCGCGCACGATGTGATAACGCACACCCGGAAGATCCTTGATACGTCCGCCACGCACCAGAACAACACTGTGCTCTTGCAGATTGTGCCCCTCACCGGGAATGTAGGCCGACACCTCGTAACCCGTCGTCAAACGCACACGCGCTACCTTGCGCAACGCCGAATTAGGCTTCTTGGGTGTCTGGGTTTTAACGACAAGGCATACGCCACGACGCTGCGGACACGCTTCGAGCGCGGGCGACTTGCTCTTCTTGCGCATCGGGGTACGTCCCTTGCGCACTAACTGGTTAATCGTCGGCATCTAATTTTTACCCTTCCAATTGGTAATAAATGGATAGATAAGTTAGCACATGAGGCTTGTCGTAAGCAAGCGTGGATTTAAACAATTTGAATATTTTTTTAAAGCGCACAAAAGCGCATCTCTGCACCGTACTTGAGCCGTCCATATACCCGCTTAAGCTAATCGCACTCGACACGCCCTTTGATCGCGCGCTTCAGGGTCAACGGATCGGAGTAACCTACCCCGCTATCTGCCGGCAGGCCGAATGCCAAACGCGTCACGCGCGCCCCACTGCCCTTCAGCAGCTCTCCGACATAACCGGCCGTGGCATCACCCTCCATGTCCGTGCTCAGCGCCAGCAGCACTTCGCGAACACCACCCCGCGCCAAGCGGTCCGTCAACGCCTGCAACCGCAAATCGCCAGGTCCGATCTGCCGCGCCGATGACAGCTTGCCGAGCAACGCATGATAACGGCCTCTGAAGCCGCCTGATCGCTCAATGGCAAAAATGTCCGAGGGCTCTTCAACCACGCACAGTAACGCGCCGTCCCTGGATACGTCTGAACACAGAGCGCAAGGATCGCGGTCAACCGATGTGAAACCTCCGCAGACTGAACAGCAGCAGACCGACTCGCGGGCTTCACGCAACGCCAAGATCAACCCGTCCATCACCGTGTCCGGCCTGCGCAACAACGCCAGTGCCGCACGTTCCGCAGATCGGCGCCCGAGCCCCGGCAGCTTGGACAACGCGCGTATAAGGCTGTCAACCTGCTGGATCATGTCAACTTCAGCCTCCGAAGATGTCGCCCATGCCAGCGCCCTGCATCATCTTGGACATGGCCTCTTGAGTCTGTTTCTTTACACCCTTCAGGGCACCGTTGACGACATTGCCCAGCATGGTCTCGAAACGCTCTGGCTTGCCAGCCATCGCTTCCTGCAATGCCTCCGGGGCCACCTTGAGCGACACGATCGTGAAGTCACCGCGCACCACACATGTGATTCCGCCGTTGGCATACTCGCAAGTGATCTTTTCAATCTCCGATTGTATGCGTTTGGCCTCTTTGCGCATCTGCATAGTCTGCTTCATCTGATCCAACATTCCCATAAAAACCTCCTGAAATTGAAGATTGTGACAACTTTACCGCGCTACCTTAGCGCTTCTTTGTTTTTTAGTTTATTACAACTCTGCGCCACCCTCAAGCTTGTTTGCGCAACTTATTGCGGACCAGACAAAAAACCTCATGCATCTCACCGATCCGCAGACCGTAAGCCGCCGCTAGATATAGCAACCCGAAAACTCCGCCGGCCATAGCGAGGCGTAAGGCCTCGCCGACCTTGCCCCCAACACCCGCCATCAAGCCAGCTTGCAGGCTAAGCCAGGCGCCAAGAGCGGCAACCGCTGCCGCCAGAGACACCCGCGCCAGAAAAACCAGAGTCTCGACAAAAGGGAACACCGGCGCGTTTTTCTTCAACATCTCGACCAGAGTGAAACACTTGAGAACACGCGACAAAGTGAAGCCGCCGGCAATGAAGGCCAGCACCACCAGATCTCGCCCTCCGTAAAACCTGATCCCTAACCAGCTCACAATCATGCTTAACGTCGAGAACACAATCCCGATCAGAGTTACCGTTATCATCCGCCGGTTGGCGAAAAAAGCCTGCATCACGAGCGTCTCGATCGCGGCGGCTGGCAACGCGAAAGTATAGAAAATCAATGCCACGGAAGTCCGCCGCACAGCCACATCATCGAAATACCCCCCGCCGAAAACCAGCGCGGTCAACGGAACCGCCGCCACCGCCACAAAAAACGCCACCGGCGCGAATAGCGACAGCAGCATGCGGCCGAAACGTGTAACCAGACGGCCTAGACCGGCCGCATCCTCTTTGCTGACAAGCTCACAAAAAAAAGGGAAGGCGGCTATCGACAATGTGTAGGGCACCAGATACAGCAGCGCGCCCTGCAGCTTGCGCCCCATTGAATTGGCCTGCATCAGACCCGACCGGTCTAAAGAACTTAACAAATAGACGTGATTCACCTGATCACGCATCTTCGCCACCAGTATACCCAGCAACAAAGGCAACGCCAGCAGGCACAGGGTCTTGATCGCCGGGTGCGACAAATTCAAAGCCGGACGGAAATTACGCAGCTTGTCGCGCAAACCGAAAAGATGCGTCAGCAGCTTACATATCGAACCTGCCAACAACCCCCAAACCAGCATCTTCGAACTGTCATGCGAGAATATGGCGCCAGCCAGCAGGAAAAAAACAACGCAAAACTTCCATACCGCGTCACCGAAAGCCGCCAGGAAAAAACGCTTGTAGCTGTTAAGCAGCACATAAGTCGTAGACCCTAGTGAAAGCCCGATCAACGCCGGCGCCAAAGCCCTCACGCTGTCCTGCGCCATCTTGTATTTATCAGGCGACGAGTTCGGGCTCCACTGCGTGAGAAAACTCACGGCCGCCCCTGGAAAAAAGCACAAGGCGCAAGCCAACAAAACCAGCGCGAAAAACTGGAGAGTCAAGAGGGTGTTGGCGACGACCCATGCGCTTTTTTCGCTTTTCACATTCAACTCGCGCATGAACACCGGAAGGAAAGCCGGGCCTAAAACCTCCTCCCCTATCAGGAAAAGCAGATATATGCAGTTCTCGAACGCAAAGACATAAACAACATCAAACGCATCCTGCGGCAGATAATGCCCCATCGCCTTGGCCTGTATCAGACCTGCCAGCTTGAAAAGCTGATGCGCTATGAGAATCAGAAAAGTGGCCTTGAAAATGCTCTTTTCCAAGGTGGGCTTATGTATACTCATTCCCCCCATCCCCTCATTGTCATAATCTTGGCGCTATGACATCATCTGCATGTCACACAGCTTGCGGTAGGCTCCCCCGGCCGCGTAAAGCTGTTCATGCGTGCCGCGCTCCACAATCTGCCCTTTCTCCATTACCAGGATCAGACAGGCATTGCGGATTGTGCTCAAACGGTGGGCGATGGCGAACGTCGTGCGATTGGCCATCAACTTGTTTATGGCGTCTTGCACCAAACGCTCCGTAACAGTGTCAAGGGCGCTAGTGGCCTCATCCAGCACCAGTATCGGCGGATTTTTCAGAATCGCGCGCGCGATCGCCACCCTCTGCCGCTCACCACCGCTCAAGGCAAACCCCTTCTCGCCGACCACGCGCTCATAACCTTCCGGATGCGCCACTATGAATTCGTGCGCGTTTGCCATCTTGGCCGCTTCAACCACCTGCTCCCGCGTGGCGCCCGGCGACCCGTATGCGATGTTGTTGGCGACCGTGTCGTTGAAAAGCACCGTCTCTTGCGTAACCACGCCGACCAGACGGCGCAGATCCGATATTTCAAGCCGACTTAAATCCACCCCGTCCATCGTGACTTTCCCCGCCACCGGATCGCAGAAACGCGCCAGCAGAGCCGCCAGCGTGGTCTTTCCGGCCCCCGTGCCGCCGACAACCGCCACAACCGAGCCACAGAGCATGTCAAATGTAACATCTTTGACCGCAAACTCGGCGCCGGAGCCATAGGTGAAACATACCTGCTCAAAGCTGACACGGTCATGAAAATTCTCTTTCCTGACCGGATCCGCAGCTAACGGCAGGCTCATGTCCGTGTCCAACAACGAGAACACGCGGGCTAACGCCGCCCTGCCGCGCTCAATCTGCGCCTGGACTTTGCCCAGTTGCTTCATCGGGCGGTACGCCACAAAAAACGGCACCAGCAACGGGGTGATGTCTTGCAACTCGATCTCCCTGAAGAAACAATACACTACAAACACAAAAATCAGCGAAATCCCGACACATTCGACCGCCGGCGTTATCAACAGCTCCAGCCGTATGGCGCGCAACACACTCTTGACATAAAACGCGTTGACACCCTTGTACTTTTCAATCTCAAATTCCTCGGTGTGATAGGCCTTGACAACCCGGATGCCGGTGAGATTCTCGTGTATCTTGGACGAAATGAATGAGATGCGGCGCAAGACCTTCCGCGCCCACTTGCGCACCATCGCCCCTAAAAACGCCATGGGCAGCAGAAGCAAAGGAAAACCGATCAGAACCATAACCAGCGTCTCGATCATGTTGTTCCTGACCGCGAAATATATGACATATCCCACAGCCACAACTACTTCAAACGGTGCCCGGCACAAATCCGCCACGGTGTGCGAGATCACATAATCGATGTGCTGTGGATCAGTCGTGCAGCGGCTCATCAGTTGTCCCACATCCGTCCGCGCGTAAAACTGCAGCGACTGCTTCTGCAGGTGGCTGAACAAATCCACCCGGAAATCCTGCACCACTTTCGCGCCAACCCATCGCAGACAATAATTATTCAGGTACGTCGTAACCAGCTTAACCAGCATTACCAGAGGCACTATAAAGAAGGTGATCAACAGCAACTCGCCAGTCATATGGCCATGCGCGTCACGGAAACTGATGCCAGCACGGTTGGCGAAACCCTCCGCCCTCTCAAACCAAGACGGCAGCTTCTTACTCTTCGGCGAGAGTTTTTTTACGCCCGCCGCCGCTGTCGGCCCGGCAAGCTCTACAACTTCCGACACAGGTTTCTGCCCTAAACTCTCCGCCTGAACACGCGGATGATCTTCATCAATGGTCTGGACCTGCTTAAGTATCGGCTGTATCACCTGAAATATCGGAACCCATGATCCTGCGGTTATAGAGCCGGCCAACAATCCCACAATCAGCCGCACACGATATTTACTGGCATAACGGTACAACCTTCCGTAAGCCTCTTTCGCCGTATACTCTTTGTCAAAAAACTCGGGCATATCCCTAACCTAAACGGAGTCGATGTAGCGCTCGGCCTCCAGCGCGGCCATGCAGCCGGAACCAGCCGCGGTCACCGCCTGCTTGTAAGCCCTGTCTTGCACATCTCCGGCAGCGAAAACCCCTGGCGCGGAAGTGCGAGTGCGGTCGGTAACAATGTATCCCTCCGCGTCAAGTTCCAACTGCCCTGACAGAAACGCCGTGTTCGGGACATGCCCGATGGCAATGAATACCCCCGGAACCTCAAGCTCCGAGACCGCGCCGCTCTTGACATTCTTTAAACGTAGCCCGGCGACCGCTCCAGCCTTGTCCCCTACAATCTCCTCAACCACCGAATCCCACACGACATCAATCTTGTCCTGTCCCAAAACCCGGTCCGCCATTATTTTAGACGCCCGGAACTGGTCGCGCCTGTGAATCACCGTCACTCTTTCAGCCATGCGCGACAAATACAGGGCATCCTCCATCGCGGTGTCGCCACCCCCGACCACCGCCACTCGCTGTCCTTTGAAAAAAGCTCCGTCACATGTGGCGCATGCTGAAATCCCTTTGCCCATAAACCGCTGTTCAGACTCCAACCCCAAATACCTCGCGCTGGCGCCGGTGGCAACAATAACCGCGCGGGTCTCCAGCTCACCGTTCATTTCGGTCTTGATTTTTTTTACATCACCCGACAGTTCGCACGATGAAACCTCGTCCATCATGATCCGCACGCCTAACCGCTCCGCCTGTTTGCGCATGGTCTCAACCAGTACGGTGCCGTCAATCGCATTCTCGAACCCCGGATAGTTTTCCACATCCGTCGTCTGCGTCAACTGGCCACCTGGTTGCATACCGCTAACCAGCACCGGCTCCAAATTGGCCCCGCATAAATTGCAGCCGTGTATCCTGCCGGACCGCTACCGATAATCACTACGTTCTCCACAACCCACTCTCCTCACTAATGCGTCAATTAAATGATGCGCTTCCACTATGTGTACCTCAGCACCTCGTCAACTGTAGTGTACCCGTCCTGCACGTTCCTGATGGCGTCTTCCCGCAGCGTGCGCATTCCCAGTTCGCGCGCTCGCTCCCTGATGAACAATGTGGGCCGGCGCTCATTGATCAGATCACGGATCGGATCGGTCACCCGCAGATACTCAAACACGCCTTTGCGCCCCTTGTATCCCGTGCCGTTACACTTGGAACAGCCTCGCCCGTAATAAAAAGAACGGTCGCCTACATCTGTGCGCTTGAGTTCCATACGGGTCAAAGTCTCGTCATCCGGCATGTATGGCTCCTTGCAATTCAGACAGATCGTACGCACAAGCCGTTGTCCCAAGACCGCCTCCAGTGTTGATGCTATCAGATATGGCGCCACGTTCATGTCAACCAGACGCGTCACCGCGCCGGACGCGTCATTGGTGTGCAGCGTACTGAACACCAGATGCCCCGTCAACGAAGCCTGCACGGCAATTTCAGCGGTCTCCAAGTCACGAATTTCACCAATCATCATAATGTCAGGGTCTTGACGCAAGAACGCGCGCAAAACTTTCGGGAAGGTATTGCCGGTACTAGGGTTGATCTGCACCTGCACAATCCCGTCCATGTTGTACTCGACCGGCTCCTCGGCCGTCAATAACTTCGAGTCGATCGTGTTGATCATCCGCAGACACGAATACAGCGTTGTAGTCTTACCCGAACCGGTCGGCCCCGTCACGATGATGATCCCGTTGGGCTTCTCTATGTCCATTGTCAAAATTTCATAGATGTCTTCCGGCAAGCCGACATTCTCTAGGTCTAGCGACACCACGCTGCGGTCTAAAACACGCAAAACCACGCTTTCGCCGTGAGCCGTCGGCAGGCACGATACACGCAGATCCACCGAGTGCCCGGCCACCGTCAGAGAAATGCGCCCGTCTTGCGGCACACGCCGCTCGGCGATATTCAAACCTGACATGACCTTGATACGCGAAATGATAGGCAAAGCCAGACGCCGCGGCGGCGGCGACATCTCGTACAACGCGCCGTCAACACGGTAACGAATCTTGAAATCAGTCTCGAACGGCTCGAAATGTATGTCCGAGGCACGGTCCGTCACCGCCTGATACAGCACAAGGTTGACAAACCGGATCACCGGAGCGGCCGCCGCGGCCGACTCCAGGCTCTTGTCATCCGCGTCATCGACATTCAGCGAGGTGTCCAGCGCCAAATCCGACTCCAGACTGTTCAGCATGTCGGAAACCGTCGCGCTATCATCGCCGTAATGCTCAACAATACGCTCCCTGACATCTTTCTCACGCGCCATCACAAACTGGACATCCCGCGTCAGGACAAACATCAGCTCGTCCATCACATGAGGGTCGATCAGATCGCATGTGGCCAGCGTAATTGTGCCTGCCGTCGCATGCACCGGCAACACATTGTACATGCGCGCGACACTGGCCGGTATGCTCTGGATCACATCCGTGTCCAGCGACATCACGCCCAGATCGATCACGTCGCACCCCTGATAGGCCGCCATCATGCCCAGCAGGTCGTCCTCAGTGACATAACCGTTGTCGACAAGCAGTTTACGCATCGGCTTCCCGGTGTTCTTGTGCTCATCGCGCATCTCTTCCACCTGCTGCTGGTCAATAATCCCGTTGCTGACCACCAGATCGAGTAGCGGATCGTAGGATTGTGTTATCGGCACTAATGTTTCTGCCATACTTTACCTCTTTGCGTGAAGTTCTTCTTTGAGCTTCTGGACCAAAGTGTCGGGGTCCTGCGACTTCGTGACCAGATCGTCATAGGAAATCAAACCCTTCAGATAAAGATCCATCAGATGCGAATCCAGTGAAATCATGCCGTACTTGGCGCCGGTCTGGATATCCGAACTGATCTGGAATGTCTTGTTGTCACGTATGCGAGAACGGATCGACGGGGTCGAGATCATAATCTCGAAAGCCGCCACCCGCCCGGGCTTGTCGACTCGCGACAGCAACAACTGCGATATCACCGCAACCAACCCTACGGACAACTGCGTGCGCACCTGTTCCTGCTGGTCGGTCGGGAACGCGTCAACAATACGGTCCACCGTGGCGGCAGCACCGGTGGTGTGCAATGTCGCGAACACAAGATGGCCGGTTTCAGCCGCCGTGATCGCGGCCTGCATGGTCTCCAAATCACGCATTTCACCGACCAATATCACATCCGGGTCCTGCCGTAAGGCGCGCCGGATAGCCTCTGCAAAAGTCGGCACGTCATGCCCGATCTCCCGTTGCGTCACCACCGCTTTCTTGTGCGGATGATAATACTCGATAGGATCCTCAACCGTTATGATATGCACATCACGCTCTTTGTTGATGATGTCGATCATGGTGGCCAGCGTGGTCGTCTTGCCGGAACCGGTCGGCCCGGTAACCAGAATCAACCCGCGCGGACGGAAGAGCAATTCCTTGACCTGCTCCGGCAGACCGATCTGCTCCAAAGTCAGCAGTTTATTGGGAATCTGGCGCAACACAATGCCAAAATTGCCCCTTTCCTTAAACACGCTGACACGGAAACGCGCGAGGTCTCCAAAAGGTAACGCTAAATCCGCCCCGCCGCACTGCTCTACCTCCAGCCGTTTGTCTTCCTCTAATATAGAGAGCGCCAACGCCTCGGTGTCCTCCGCTTTCAAAGGCGGGCTGTCCAGCGGCGTCAACGCGCCGTTGATGCGGAGCATCGGCGGCACACCTACGCGTATATGCAGGTCGGACGAACCTTCATCCACCGTCGCCTGCAACAAGTCTGTCATGTTCATGTCTGTGCTCATCAGTCAGCATCTCCCATTGTTGCCCTTAAAACCTCTTCCAATGTCGTCATACCTGACGCAACCTTTAAAAGCCCGTCCTCACGTAATGTCCGCATTCCCATCTCGCGCGCCCTAATCCGCAGCACGGTAGCGGGCGAACGGTCGAATATAAGACGCTGGATCGCATCGTCGATCTGGAATATCTCAAAGATGCCTTTGCGCCCTTTATATCCTGACTGACCGCATGCGGCGCAGCCTTTACCCTTATACATTGTTGAAACATTAGCCCCTTTAGAAAATGCTCCCAGCATCTTAAGCTCGCGTTCGGTCGGCGTATATTCGTCCCGGCACTTGTCACAGATGGCGCGCACCAACCGCTGAGCCATAGCCGCGCGCACGGCTGAAGCGACCAGAAACGGCTTGACACCGATGTCCAACAGACGTGTCACCGCACTTGGCGCGTCGTTGGTGTGCAACGTGCTGAACACAAGATGTCCGGTCAAAGCCGCCTCCATGGCAATATTGGCTGTTTCACTGTCACGAATTTCACCGATCATCACAATGTTGGGCGCCTGCCGCAGAATCGAACGCAAAGCCGCGGAGAAATCCAGACCGACATCTTTATTCACCTGCACCTGATTAATGCCGGACATCTGGTATTCGACCGGATCTTCCACCGTGATGATTTTCCTGTCCGGCAGGTTGATCTGCCCAAGACAGGCATAAAGCGTCGTGGTCTTGCCTGAACCGGTGGGGCCTGTCACCAGCAACACCCCGTCCGGCAGACCAATCAAGCGCTCAAATCTATTCTGGTCATCCGACAGAAAGCCCAGTTGCGGCAAACCCAAAGACAAGTTGGACTTGTCTAAAATACGCATCACTATGCTCTCACCGTGGTTTGTCGGCACGGAAGACACACGGAAATCCAGATCTTTCCCCTGCACCTTCGCCTGAATACGCCCGTCTTGCGGTGTGCGCTTTTCGGATATTTTCATATTGGACATGATCTTCAAGCGACTGAGAATCGCGGCCTGCAGACGCTTGGGCGGATTGTCCATCTGACGCAGTACTCCGTCAATCCTGTAACGCACCCGGAAATGTCTTTCCATAGGTTCAAGATGAATGTCCGAAGCGCCAAGCTTGCACGCCTCTGTGATGATCATGCTTACCAGACGAATGACCGGCGCATCAGAATCCTTGGCGTCTGACGAGCCGAGCCCCTTCTCCTTTTCGGCCACGTCAATCTCATCATCCGACATCGCACCGTAAATGTTCTCAAACTCTTGCGGGTACAATTTGTCCAGCGCGGATTTGACTTCCGCTGTCGGCGCGATTACAGCGTCAACATTCACCTTCAGCACGTACCGTAGACTGTCGACGGTGTCGTATCCCATCGGATCGCTCAAAGCCACCGTCACCGTGCCATCGTTCATGCATACCGGCACCACACCGTACTTTCGCGCGACATCCGCAGGGATAACCTCTTTGACCGCCGGATCGATGGCATCTGCATTTACATGCACATACTCCATCCCGAACTGCGCGGCAATCATAGCCAACACGTCATCCTCGCCGACTACCCCTGCCTGCACCAGAATGTCCAGTGTCGTCTCGCCCTCCTGCTTGATCGAGTTCAACACCGCCTCGACCTGCTCGGAGGTCACATGCCCCTGCTCCTGTAAAAGTTCCAACACATAATCATCGTTAGATGTCACAGCCTGCCTCCTAAAACATTGTTCATCAGCCCCGTTAAGGCCGCGCCAACCTGTCCGCCACAAGCTTGCCGACCAGCTTCGGATCTGCCTTGCCCTTGCTCAGTTTCATCACCTGCCCCACCAGAAAACCTGCGGCAGCCTTTTTGCCGGCCAGATAGTCCTCGGCCGATTTGGGATTCGTAGCGAAAGCACGGTCGATCAAAGCCTTCAGAGCCGCGCTGTCGCTGACCTGCCCTAAGCCACGCTCTTCGACCAGAACCGCTGGCATGCCGCCGCTCCGAAAAAGCTCCGGCAACAACTCTTTCGCGGTCGGACCGTTTATAACTCCGCCATCTACCAGACACACCAGCTCCGCCAGCGCGCCCGGCGTCAACGCGCATCCGTCCACAGACAAACCTGTATCGGACAACAACCGCATGACCTCTGTCATAAACCAGTTGGACACGGTCTTGCCCAATCCGGGCTTGCACGCCCGCACTGCGGCTTCAAAAAAATCGGCGTTCTCTTTAGCGTCCGCCAACACTCCCGCGTCATACGCCGGAATGCCATATTCAGCCATCATCCGCTCGCGCCGCGCGCCCGGCGCCTCGGGCAAACGCCCCCGCCATGACTCCACCAACTCTTCGCCAAGCTCCACCGGCACCAGATCAGGCTCCGGAAAATACCGGTAGTCGTGCGCGTTCTCCTTGCTGCGCATCGACTGCGTCTCGCCCAGCTCCGGATCCCAGCGCCTCGTCTCCTGCACCAGCGCCACGCCTCCCTTCACCGCGGCGAGCTGTCTCGCAGTCTCGTACTCCAGCGCCGCGTAAATCCCCTTGAAGGTGTTCATGTTCTTGATCTCCACCTTCGTGCCCAGCTGCTCCTGACCCTCCGGCCGCACGCTGATGTTAACATCCGACCGCATATTACCCTCTTCAAGATTGCAGTCGCTCACTCCCGCATACACGAGCGTCTGCTTCAACGAGTGCAGATAGGCCATGACCTCGTCCGGCGAAGCCATGTCCGGCTCCGATACGATCTCCATCAAGGGTGTCCCGCAACGGTTGAAATCCACTCCGCTGCAACCGGCGTAATGGTTTATCTTGGCCGCGTCCTCCTCGATATGGATATGATTGATGCTGACCGTCTTCGCCACCTCCCGCGTCTCGATCGTCACGCCGCCGCCCAGACAGAGAGGATGCGTGTTCTGTGAAATCTGATAGTCTTTGGACATGTCCGGATAAAAGTAGTTCTTGCGGTCGAACGTGCTGTGACGGTTGATGCGGCATCCCAGCATAAGACCGGACATGACCGTGAGACGTATCGCCTCGCGGTTTATCACCGGTAGCGCCCCCGGATACCCCAGACACACCGGACAGACGTTGGTGTTCGGCTTCTCTCCAAACATCAGGCTGCAACCGCAGAACATCTTGGTGCGGGTCTTGAGCTGGACGTGCGTCTCCAGCCCTATGGTGACCAGGTACCTGCTCATGCCCGCACCTCCCGCTCCACCGCCTGCCCGGCCCTCAACATCGCGCACTCGCCGAACGTCGGCCCGAGTATCTGGAGACCCACCGGCAACCCTGCCGCCGTACTCCCGCACGGCACCGCAAGCCCGCAGACGCCGGCCAGATTGGCGGGCACCGTGAAAATGTCGCCCAGATACATCTTGAGCGGATCGTCGCACGCCTCGCCAATGCGGTAGGCCGCCGTCGGCGCCACCGGCGTCATGATCACGTCGCAATGTTTGAATGCCTCGTCAAAATCCCGTCGTACCAAGGTCCTGACCTTCTGCGCACGACCGTAATAGGCATCATAATATCCGCTGCTCAAAACGTACGTCCCGAGAATTATGCGCCGCTTGACCTCCATGCCGAACCCCTCCGCCCGGCTTCTGGCGTACAGGTCAAACACCGAATCGGGATTCTTGGCGCGGTGCCCGTAGCGCACACCGTCAAAACGCGCCAAGTTGGCCGAAGCCTCGGCCATGGCCACGATGCAGTACACTGCGACCGCGTA
>Ga0268276_1000867_pt1 | contig 32932 bp, 33 predicted proteins | sample saktaG_4_FD_190145 | JGI IMG/M metagenome (GOLD analysis project Ga0268276, IMG submission 190145) | Saline water microbial communities from Sakinaw Lake, British Columbia, Canada - sak_2010_1_5_45m | ecosystem: Environmental > Aquatic > Non-marine Saline and Alkaline > Saline ...
GAGAATGATCATTTCTAGCTTCTTGTTAAATGGGAAATCTATTTACCCTGGTATAGGTAAATATCTTTACCACACTAATAGGAAATGTACTTACCGAAGGGATGGGAAAAGTGCTTGACATTTACATGGTTACCCATTTTAATGCAACACTTGGTATGGGTGGTTGGCTAGACCTTACCCAACAGGGACTTTCACCCTGTAAGACATATAAAACTTCTTGGCGCTCTTCCGATAAAAGTTATCGAATTATTGACTTGTCACCCCTTCCCTATTTATTTTACTGAAAATGAAAAATGTTCTAATTTTCCTTCACTTTAATTTTCACATATTATATCATTATCATACAGAAATGCCTTTAATTCTGATATAGAAATTGCCTCACCAATCATAACCTGTGTAAGCTCACGGAAATATTGTAAAAGTTCAGCAACTATTTGTGACTCAATCAAGAGTTCTTCGTTGCCTTCGTTATCAATAAATGTAAAACCCACACCTGTTCTATTCTTTGCTAAAACTTCTATCTTCAATAAAAGATCTTTGCTTATAGGTGTATGTTTACTAACAACTATTCCAATAACCTTGTCCTCATTTGATATGAATAAAGGTCCACCGGAATTACCAGGATTAAATGCACCATTCACAACTAGGTGCTTGATGACATCTTTCTCTGAGTTATTTTTTTTATAAGCTATGAATCCTGAAAGATACCCCGTTGATAAAATAGGTGCAGGTCCGTTATATCCTAATGGAAATCCCCATGTAGAAACTAATTTACCAACAAGTAGAGTATCATCAGATCCAAGCGATAAACCTCCCTGTATTTTTTCTGCTGGTATAAGAATGGCTAAATCACGTTCTTTATCTACAATCATTTGGCAAAAAAAAGTCTTTTTCCCGTAAGCAGAATACGCATAAATTTCTGATGCTATGCAACTTCTAACAACATGTTCATTTGTGATTATTTGACCAGTCTTTATTAAGAACCCAGTTCCTTTCATTGAAGTCTTTGGACATACGATCATATAAACTGAATTAATTGCAGTTCGACCCGTATCACCAACAGCATCAAGTATCCATCTAGTTGAAATGGGGATATTAAATTCTGCTTTATTTTCTGTTTGAGCAAAAGAGATATTTATAAGTAATATACAGAAACTAAAAATAAAAAATAAAAAAATAAATTTTTTCATGATATGCCTCCACAAAATTAATAATATAATTTTTAATTATTCTTCTAAATAACAATAGGGGGCAGACAACCATTAATTGTCTAAGAAAATTGGATGGGTCCTCATTTATTTATGTTACTGGATTATTGAGCTAGTACTACCGTCCCTGTGATATACATTAATTCCAACCTCAAAAAAATTATGTTAAATTTTGAGACTTAACCCCTTTTATGCTTCCCTTATTTATTTTTACACAAGGAAAGTAATTTGACTATCCTAACTTATTTAGATTATTCTGTAACTGTAAACTTTTTTTAATTATAGAATCCCTTATCTCTAATATTTCAAAATATCTTTAATTATATTAAATTTCTTTTTTAATTCTTTTTATAAATCTTGAAGTAATTGTATTTATAAAATCATAAGAATCTTCTAGGTACTCTTTTTTTAATATCAATTGACCCGTATTAATTTCAAATATTTTAAGCTCTTTCTCCCATTCCTTTAATTTTTTAATACAATCGTCAGGCAAATTATCAAGAACTCCATTTCCATGTGCTAAAGCATTCCGAATTAAATATAGGATTTCCAATTTTTTTCTTTCATTCCTTGTTAACTTAAAAGGAATGCTCACTATATGATCAAAGTATTTATCTATTTTTTCAATAAAATTTCCACGAATATCTGAAATTTTTATTTTACATTTTGAATTTTTGTAATAATGTTTTGCGATTTCATTTATAGTTGATTCGAAAGCTGCCCAAAGTTGTATAATAAAAGAATTTCGAAAAGTCCTAGGATAAACAATATCGACCATTGTATGAATTTCTTGAAAAGCAATATCAATGTCTGAATCATCAAGGTTTTCTTTGTCTTTATTTATTTTATCTTTAATAAATTGCTCATATTCTTGCTTGTGAAATAGTAGGCTTTTTTCGAGGGCTTCAAGATAATATTTTAATCCCCATATTTCATATGGAAAATAAACAAATCTTAAATCAATAATATTGATTTTTGTCACTTTTATTTACTCCTTCATGATAAAGTTACTACTAAGAAGAGTCAGGTCTTCACATCTAATATACTGTAATTTTTTAAAATATGATAAAAGCGTAATAAAAGACTATCTCCTACCATATTCTAAACATTCAAGAAGACATTGGGAATCTTAACATATTAGTCTTCATACAAAAAGTTAAAAAAATTATCAAATAATTAAAATAGGAATACATCCTATTATTTCTATGGTTTAGCTTTTCATTTTACGAGGTCTTCCTTTAAGATGTCCATTTATAATACTACCTAAAACCTCATCCATCCGGTGAAGAACTTCTCAAGTCCTATAGGTTTTTCGTTAAAAGTTATCAAATTATTTATCTAGCACACCTTTCCTATTTATCTATTTTAAAAGCAAAATATTAAATTATCTAAGAAAATGGAATATCCTTATTTATACGAAAAGGTTGTCATATATAAGAGAGCCTTTTTGTAGTTACTCTAAAGAATTATTTCTTATGCTTTGTAGGGTCGACTAAAATATAATTTTGGTCTTTTTTGGGTGTTGGAGGAAGTGGTTCTCCTTGTGTAACTGTAACTTCAGTCTTTGTTGTAGTATTTCTATATTGACCGGATTTTGGAGCTTTCTCGCCAGGATTAAATGTTCTTTTTACACTCATTATTTATCACCTCCTTGTAAAATAACATTTTCTTTAGACAATTGCTTTAAAACTCTTTAATAAAATAATAAAATAGGGGCACCATTTCTTTAAATGCTTTTTCTCTTAATAATTAGTTATATATGGGTTCACTTGCATCATATAATTTCCAGTTAGTACCAATTTTTTGTAAATAGGCTATTTGATTAATATTATAATTTTCAGCATATCCACAGGCTGTAACAACAGATTGGACATTAATATAAGCATCAGCATAATTACCATTAACATCTACATTAATAATATCAATATAATAAGTCAATGAAACTACATTGCAATATTGATATAAAACTTGGACTGCATCTTCTTTGACACAAACATTGTAATAAGAATCTGATCCATATATACAATAACTTTTTGCTTTACTCCAATTTTGGTCGTTTAAAGCAAGGCAATAATCATAGAGAACGCCTTTTATTTTTGCTTCATCATTAGCAGGAGTTGCTATCCCCCCATCGGAACAACCTGATATAAATATAGATAATACCAAGAGTAAAATTATCAAGAAATATTTCCTTTTCATTTTCTTAAAACCTTCTTTATTTTTAAATATTATTTTCCTAATTCCTAATAATATTCTTTACTCACTATTTATGTCTTCAATCCATTCGGAATTAATCCACTCTTTTATTATTTCTCTTTTTATTTCTTCTAAGAAAATAGGGACCTTTGCAGATTAAATTTTCATAATCTAATCCCCTTTAATTCTCTTTTCTAAAACGGAAACTTCCAAACTTTTCTAATTATCTTTCTACCTATAACTTTATTTTTTATTCTCCGGACAATCTTCTTAGGATCACCGCTCGATAGTTTTTCGATATCGTTGGTCTTTCTGGCCAAATTGTAGAGAAATGAAACTATTTTGCTCATCTATCTAATCTCCTTTTAAATCTATTGACATTCTAATTTTCTATTCGGATATTTTGTTTTATAATATGCTTTTTAATTTAATAAACATTCAATAAGCAAATAGGTTAATAAAATCGATATTTTAAATTATCATTTAGTAATATGATTAATTCTTTTTTAGTTTTTTGCTTGTTGATTTTTTAAATACTGTAAAAATCCTTCAATGGTTTCATCAACAGTTTTTTCATTGGTTAAAATTATAGGTTTTTCTTTTACGTCGTTATTAATAGATTTAAAAACATCATTGATTAAATATTCATCAATGTCCAGTATATCAATACTTTTTTTACCTTCCAAACTTACTTTTAAATTACCATATCGATTATCCCAAGACTGGACCTTACAGTCGTCATCAAAATAAACAGTAGAATTTCGGTATTTGTAAGCATTGGAAGATATTTGAACAGATTCGGGAAGTCCCATAGTCTTAACAACATCTTCTATAGATGAACCAATGGTAATTGGAGGGGCGTTAGGAACTTTTCCACTATTATTAGTAACTACAGCAATCGCAACATTATCGACTGAGGAGAATCCAATTTTTTTCTTGTAACTTATTATATGATTATAATAATTCTTAAAGTATGTTTCTGACTTTCCAGTTGCAATTATTTTGTTATATGGATTAATATTATCAGGAAAACTCCAATTATTATAAGGGTTTCCGTCAGGGGAGCTTCTCCAGTGTCCCATAACATAAGTTCCATCTTTTCGATAATATCCGCTTACCCAAACATTAGCGGAAGAATTATAACTATCTGAATCATAATAATTTTTTAGGTATGTCTCTGGATTTCCAGTTGCAACTTTTCCAGTATATGGATTTACATTACCAGGATAACTAAAATTGTTCGTGGGATCACTATCAGGGCTACTCCTCCAATATCCTTTAACATAAGTTCCATCTTTTCGATAATACCCACTAACCTTAACATCTGCAGAAACAAATGATAAAAATAACGAGAAAATAATAAGAATAAGAATTATCGAAATAGTAATTCGTTTTTTTCTCATAATATTCCTCCTAATATAATATTTTTTAATATTTTATGTATTTTTTCAATATAGATTTATATTTATAAAACAATTTTCAACAATCATAAATAAAAGGACAGAGCAAGATAATAATATAATTATTTTCTTACTCTGTCCTTTTACCTGAAAGATTCTTCCTAAGAAATTAGGAGATAATTATTTTAGTAAACTCTGTATGGGTTTTCCTAAAGCTTAGGAATTGCCCCGTCGAACAAAAAGAGTAAGAAATTTAATCAACAAAATATTATTTTTGTAAAACGGGGACACACTTTACTTTTCCCCTGGCATGAAATGTGGGGATAAAAAAGAAGAATGTCCCCGTTTTACAACTCCAGAGTTCTGTCCGGTAACGGTCTTTTTGCCTGAAAGTTTGGATACTTTTGGTTTAGGTTCAATGATGATAGAAGATTGATGGTTTGATGGTTAGTATAGTTAGGATGTGTTACTTAGTGGGTCTCTTGGGATAGAGAAAGAATGCTGTTCTTAGGCTAAATCTTAGATAATATAGCTTTTTATTTTACTATAATATTATTACAGATATTCTGCTTAGATAAAAAATATTTTTATTAAATTTCTTTTAGTCACTATTTTATATATACTATACAACTTATTAAAAATCCTTCTTTTTATTAAAAATAATTCATAAGAAATAAAAAAAGCCCTTCAGCAAAATGCCAAAAGGCCTGTATGTGTCTTAGCTTTTTATTAGAGATATGATGAGAGGGTCAGCCCTTAACAGGCTGACCCCAAAGAAGATATTAAAGTAGAACTTGTTTCAATGGAGTTTATGGAGTATTAACACTTCCTATTACTTGTCCTTCAATTATTTCTTCATTCTCTTTTATAAGAATTTTCAATCTTCCGGTTGCGGGAGATTTAATCTCCATAACAATTTTTTCTACCATTATTTCAGCAATTGCTTCATTTTCCTTTACTTCATCCCCACTACTCTTGTACCAATGGGTTAACATACATTCTTCTTTATCTCCGGCCAGTTTTGGAACCTTAATTTCAATCTTCATAAATTACCTCACTTAAACATATTTTTCACAATGTTTATAATCTTTTCCTTATCTGGTAGTGCAAATTTTTCTAAAGGTCTACTATAGGGGACAGGAATATCCGGATAAGTTAACCTTTTAGGCAAATACTTAAATTTATTTCCCATCTGCTCAACTACACTGGTAATTATCTCGCCGGACATACCGTAACTTTTATAGTCTTCATCAACTACCAATATTCTCCCGGTCTTTTTTACTGAATTAATAACTGTTTCTTTATCCAAAGGGACAAGAGTTCTTAAATCAATAATTTCAGCATTAATTCCCTCTTTTCCAAGTTCTTTGGCTGCCCAAAGAGCTTCGTATACCATTTTAGCAACGGTTACAATGGTAATATCCTTTCCTTCTTTCACTATTTTAGCCTTTCCAAAAGGAATGGTATACGCTTCTTCTGGCACCTCTTTAATTGCCTCCTCTAAAGGGGTTACCCAACCGAGCCCCATTAGACCTTTATGAAAGAAGTACATAACCGGGTTATTATCTCTAATAGCTGAAGCCATCAGTCCTTTGGCATCATAAGAATTTGAGGGAATAACTACTTTCAATCCTGGGATATGAGCAAATAAACTATAAAGGCACTGTGAATGCTGGGCTGCATCACCGTAACCTCCACCCATTGCTGTCATGATAACTACTGGCATTTTAACCTGTCCGTCTGACATATAGTGAACCTTGGCTATATGGTTGTATATCTGATCCATGGTAACACCAAAAAAGTCCACAAACATTAATTCAACAATAGGCCTCATTCCTTTTGCCGCCGCACCTAATGCCGCTCCAATAAATGCGGATTCGCTTATGGGTGTATCTTTCACTCTTTCAGGACCAAACTTATCAAGCAATCCTGTCGTTGCGCCAAATATTCCTCCATAAATTCCTATATCTTCGCCCATGACAAAAACATTATTATCTTTTTCCATCTCCAGGGATATAGCCTCTGATATAGCTTTATACATAGGTAACTTTCTTGCCATTTTAATTACCTCCTATAAATACATTCTCTAACGCTTCTTCGGGCTTTGGATAGGCACTCTTTCGGGCAAATTCTATTACCTCTTCAACTTCTTCTTCAATTCTTTTCCTTGTGTTTTCCACTTCTTTGTCGGTGATGATCTTTTTCTCTAAGAGTAATTTTTCAAATTTGAGAATTGAATCCTTTTTCTTTGCAAGCTCTAGATCTTCTTTTGGCCTGTAAAGTTGTCCATCACCTTCAAAATGTCCTCTCAGTCTATTTACTTTTATTTCTATTAATGATGGTCCTTCACCTTTTCTTGCCCTTTCAATAGCTTTTTTGGCAGCTTCATAGACATCCAAGACATCTTGCCCATCTACGTTTACTCCGGGAATTCCATAAGCTCTTGCTCTCTCACTATTCTCTGCAATAGCTGTGGATTTATCTTTTGCCACAGAAATAGCCCAAGCATTATCTTCAATAACAAATATAACCGGTAATTTCCACAAAGAAGCCAAATTCAAGGATTCATGAAAAGTGCCTTGATTAGCCGCCCCCTCTCCACCAAAAGCAACGCCAACATAATCTTTCTTGGTCATTTTAGCGGCAATTCCTGCTCCAACAGCTTGTGGGAAACTTGCTCCCACAATTCCACTGCAACTAAAATTTACCTTTGCATCAAAAAGGTGCATATGTCCGCCTTTTCCTCGAGATAGTCCTGTTTCTTTTCCAAATATTTCAGCCGTCATCTTTTTAAGATTAACATCCTTTGCAATGGCAAAATGGTGGGCTCTATGTGTTCCTACTACTACATCATCCGGTCTTAAATGTATACATATTCCTACTGCAGCTGATTCTTGCCCGGAAGATAAATGCAATTCGCCTGGTATCGGACCGGCAGCAATGTCGAAAGCGGGAGTTTTCCCTTCGTAGTAAATTTTCCCCACTGTCTCTTCATAGGTTCTTATCTTCCACATGGTTCTGTACATCAATAAGAGCGTCTCTTTCGAAATATCTCCTATAAACATCTTTTTACCTCCTTGTTAAAATGATATGGTGATACTTTTGGACTTTCTCCTATAAACTCCTCTCACCTCCTTTTAGAGACTCCCGGCCTTGTTTCTTTAGTTTTAGCTCCAAGAGTTGATTGCTTCTGCTGGGTTCTCCAAATAATATTTTAACCTGCCGAGAAATTTAGCCGCCAACGCTCCGTCTACAGCTCTGTGATCAAAACTCAAAGAAAGTATTATAACTTTACTTATTTTTATTTCTTTATTCTCTACGATGGGTTTCTCAGTAATTCTATTTATACCTAGAATTGCTATTTGTGGAGGATTTATTATCGGATTAAAAAAATCAACACCGAACATTCCGAGATTTGTAATAGTGAAGGTTCCCCCCATAAAATTTACTTTCTTTAATTGACCACTTTTAGCCTTCTCTATAAGTTCTTCGTAATCCGCAAGAAGTTGCTGTAAACTTTTTTTATCCACGTCTCTAATGACCGGAGTGACTAAACCAACAGGGCTATCGATGGCTAAATTAAGGTTAATGTTCTCATAGGTGATAATTTTGTTTTCTTCCAAGGTAGCATTTAAATCAATAAAATCATTCAAGGCCCTGGCTATAGGTTTGAGCATTAATAAGGTGTAGGGTAACTTCTTCTGCTTTTTTGATAATTCTCCTTGCAGTTCGATAAACCTATCCATTTTGATTTCCATATTCAAGGTTACATGGACAGCTTCTCTGTAGCTTCCGGATAATCTTTCACTAATAATTTTTCTTATTCCAAAGATTTTACTTTCTTTCTTTATCTTAGGTAGGTAATTTTCCTTTGTGTAGTTTTCTATGTCTTGTGACGTAATTTTTCCTTTTAGTCCTGTTCCTTTTACTTTATTTAGGTCTATCCCATACTGGTCTGCTATTAGTTTTATTTCTTCACTTATTTTCATTAGTTATCTACCTCGTTTAATTAATGATGATAGTGCTTCTTGAGGGTATCTAATCTTCTATATTATGCAAAATCTTTTTTAAGATTCTTTCTTTCAGGAATAACCTAATAAGTAATAAGGCTTCCGTTTTATAGTACGGATTCTATTTTTATTTAGGTAATGCTAAAGGTTAGTGCGAATGGTTTTTATATCTTTGGCAGCAAGTTTTTGATCGAAGTTTTTCTAGAGTGAAAACAGGAGAGTGAAAAACAGGAAATGTGTATTTATTACTAATTTTATTACATAATATAGCATAAATTCGCAAACTAAACAATAATACGCTCTTACGTTTTTTTATAAATTATATATAATAAATCATAAAGTATTATCAAAAGAACCTATTCCTTATGAACTTTCTGAAGATTTAAAATGTTTATAATAATGGGTTTTGTCATTCCCTTATTTAAATAGGAACACACATCCTATTTTTTCTATGGTTTAATTTTCCCTTTTACAAAGTCTTCCTTTAAAATGTCTATCTATTATAGTAATATCTAAAGTTTCAACCATCAGGTTAAGAAACTCTTCGGGTCCTATAGGTTTTCCTTTAAAAGTTACCGAATTATTGACCTGGCACACCTTCCTTACCTATCTAATTTATTGTGGTAAATCTGGCAGAAGTTGCGCGGCCAGGCTGCTTGCCCAGGTGCGAATCGCCACCCAATCCCGAAGGTCACTTGCCGGCATCTTCTTTAAGACGGGAATGAGATTATAGGGGAAGCGCAGCTTCGACGGGTCGAACTTTCCGCCAACGATATGAACTGAGACCGGAGTAAGCCAGGGAAACTTCGCCAGGTCCCGATCGAATTGTGCTCGCACTTCATGCCATTCTTTCTCGTCTCCCTTGCCAAAGGGGCCACCGGCGAAAATTGCTACCGGTAAATTGTCTGCCAGAATTTTCTGATGCTGCGACAAAAAATGAAGCGCATCCTTATGCAAGTGAAACATATAGAGCGGGGCACCCAGTACAACCGCACTATATCCTTCAAGTATCCGCACATTGCGTATCGCTTCGCAATCCACTGCCAGCCCTTGGCTAAGAAGTGTCTTCGAGATAACCTCGGCTATCTCCTGCGTAGAGCCATATGAAGAAGCATAAGCTACGAGAACTTTGGTTTCCATCTGATTTATTCTCCTTTTGAAAGAGTTCAAATTTTCATTCTTTATCAAGTCCTGTCACCTGGGACACCTTCCTTATTTATTCCAAAGAAACAATCTTTACTTATCTTCCTTTAAATACCATTCCCACAAAGGAATATAATTTATCTTCTTACCCTGAATATTTTCTTCGGCTTTATAATCCTCAGTAATAATCAGTCCTTCTTCAAGATTAAATTCTTTCATTGCCTTAAGCAAAGCTCTGATCTCTCTATTTTTTGTCTCTGGTCTATTTACTTCCCAACAAACTTGAATAAGTTGCCTGACCTTCAAATCTTCTTTGATTAAAAAATCAACTTCTCTATGATTCACATCTTTCCAATAGTATATTTCTAAATTAGAACCAAGCATCTCTTTCCTTTTTAATTCCAAAAACACCAGGTTTTCTGCAAGCCTCCCCATATTCTGACTGAATCTAAAACCAACAGTATTTGCCAAACCAACATCTATGGCATAGACTTTTCGAGGGCTTTTCTCTTGTTCTCTAAACTTATAAGAAAATCTTTTAAGGAAGAATAGAATGAAAGCATCTTCCAAATAACCAGAAAATTTTTCCACAGTGTCTACCGAAATATTTAAAGTTTTCTCCAGTGAACTAAAAGTTATCAACGAAGAGATATTACCTAAATAAAATTTAGCCAGAGAAACCAACTCTTTGCTCTTTCGTATTTTAAATCTTCTTACAATATCTTTATTTAATATATCTTCAAAGTAATTTAACAGAATCTGATTTTTTTCTCCTCCCAGGACTACCTCGGGGAAAGAACCAAATTCAATATACTCTCTTAAAAGCCTTTTGATCTCAATCTCCTTATTTACAATTTCAAATCTTTTGGATAAATCCACATTTTTAAATTTTAGAAATTCTTTAAAGGAAAGTGGAAAAATAACTAAATCTAAATGTCTTCCGGTAAGCAGAGTAGATAATTCTCTACTTAACAATTTGGCATTGGAACCGGATATAACAATTTTTGCCTTATCTAACTCATGTATGGTTCTTACCCATCTTTCCCACTCCTTTACTTCTTGAATTTCATCAAGAAAAAGATAAGGTTTTTCTTGAGGATTTAAAAATTCCAAATAGACATCATATATTTGTTGCAGGGTTTCCGTATTTAATTCTACAAAGCGAGGATCCTCAAAATTAACTATCAATATCTTGTTCTTTCTAATACCTTCTTTTATTAAGGCTTTAGCTGTTTGCCGCATGATAAAAGATTTTCCACTTCTCCTTGCCCCGGTAAGGACAATAATATGAGAGCTTTCATGAAAGCTTTTAATTTTATCCAGATAATAAGGACGATTGATTCCCGTATTTAGATCCCTGTCCCAGAAATTCCAATCTCCCAATATTTTAATTATTTCGTTTTTATCCATTATATCACCTTTTATTCGGTATGATTAGTTATTTTTACCGATTATTAACAAAACTATTCTATAATAATCTCTTTTTTATGTCAACTTTAACAATTTTTCCGCGTATTTTATTTTGCAAAGATAGCTCTGGCCCTTAATAAATAAGGTCACATCCTATTTTTTATGGTTTAGCTTTCTCTATATTGCTGGCCACACATAAAGCATTACTATAAGGATTCTACAATTAAAACCGTAAATTGCCAGTATCATTCCTACTGAAGAAATGGCATTAAGAATATTTGGTGGCAATTTATGATGTTTAGGAATATCTATTTTATCTCTATTGAGATAAACACGCTCTCTTAATACTGATTTCGATGCCCAGTTCTTTAAAGAATATCCAACTTTTTTAGATAAAAGTTTTCAGTTATCGGTTGGTAAATAGGGAGTGCTTCCCCTGCTTTCGCTGGGGCAGGCTTGTTTCACTCTCGCAATGATAAAAAGAGGGGACGGGACTGATGAATCAGACCCCTACATTTCCCCTTATTTAGGAGATTTGAAATAGTATTTTAAAAGAGTATAATCAGAAACGTGCGCTTCGCAATAAGGAGGTGTTATTATCGCCAAATTCTCACTCTTCATCTTAGATATGCAATAACTATCATCCTAATATTTATTTTATTTTTGTTTGAAAAAAGATATAAAGAAAGGAATGTATTAATGTATAAAGCAATGAAGATTAATAATTTGAAAAATTATGGTATCCCCTCTTATATTGTAAACATCTGGGAAAAACATTACTCTCCTTATTTATTACCGCTGCAGGAAGATGCGGTAAGGAAATACGGAGTATTGGATTCCCACTTTCGTGGGAATGACATAGGAGGAAGCGGGGATGTCAGAGATCAAAATCTTTTGGTTATCGCCCCAACCTCCTCAGGAAAAACCTTCATCGGAGAAATGGCTGCAATAGCACAGGTCATTCACCTTCAAAAAATCATCTATTTAGTTCCTTTAAGAGCGCTGAATGGGTTCATCTTCAACATAAATAGTGTAGAAATAAGGATTCTTTTTCAATAAAAGAGGAATAAATGGTGTATTTTTGCAAGAAGGAGAAAAAGATATACTTCTAAGAAAAATCATTTGTTAGAGCTTTTTAAAATGATATAAGCTTACTAACTTATAATTTATATTGTAATTAGAGTATTTTTATTGATACCGTAACCGGAAAATGATCTGAAAATCCTTTTACCCATTTATTCTGTCTTTTCCTATATGGCTTTGGTTGACTACCTTCTTTTATGCGTTTTGGACGGAAAATATTTATGGATTTTTCATCAACTTCAAGACCTTTATTATCTACCAGAATTCCTTTCGAAACCATAATTTGATCTAACATATTCCATCCTGCTGGACTTTTACTATAGTAATAAGTTCCTGGTGTGATCTCATCCATCAATGACCACGTTAAATTATAAAGATAAGGTCGAGATTTAGTACTATTTTTTCGGGTTTGTACCCGGGCACGGTTTCTTATGGCAAAAAGATACTCCTGAATAGAGCGATTAAAAGGTTCGTCATTAAAGTCACCCATTACAATTATATTTGCATCAGCATCTAATAGATAAAATTGATCTACTACCCAGGCACAGTTCTCTGCAACCATTATTCTGAATGGTTCACTTTCATATTGTCCACTTGATCGAGAGGGCCAATGATTGCCAATTACGTGAAGTATGCTCCCGTTGTTAACTTGAAAAGTAACCACCAGAATATCTCTTGTAGGGTAACATTTACGAACATTATAAGCCACAGCTTCAGGATTAGACAAAACAGATTTTCGGTATACAAATCCTATATCTATCTTTCTGATATCCGGACTATCATGATGAACAATCCCATATTCATTACCATAAGGTAGCTCATTAAGTATACCTTTAATCACTTTTTCAGATTGGACTTCACAAATTCCCAGTAAATCAGGTCTTAGAGGATCATAAAGTTCAGAGATTACTGAAGCGAGGTTCTTAACTTTATTTTGATAGTGTTCTTGAGTCCATTCTTCTTTTAATTCAGGATGTTGAAAAGGCTCAAATAAATTTTCTAAATTATACCAAGCAATTTTTAATGTTGACATGATTATACTCCCTTCTTTTAAGCTCTAACCTAGATTTATCAGTAATAATAAAATTACCCTCTTCTATAGGGCTAAAATAAACCCTATAATATTATGCAATTTTTAAGTAATCTTGGGTTTATTCACATCACTCTTCCTTTCTGCATGGTAGAGATTTTTTACAAATGGAATTAAACAGTAAATTCAAAGCAAAGCATCATGCTTAAAAGACCTTATTAAAAGATATCTCAATAGTTTTAGGTAAAGAGTAGCATAATTCCTATTCGATCACTTGGGTAAGTATGATACAGAATATCAGCAATCTTTTCTTCTTTATTAGGATTGAGCTTAAAATAGGATGGAACAACTATTAGAATAATGGGATGGTTTTTAAGGAACATCAACTAAAATATGGTTAATGTAAAAGTATAAATATTGAAGGGGGACTAATCTTATTATTATCTTTGATAATAAGTTATATGAATATCTTCTATAAAATGATGGTTTAAAAAAGTCTAATATAATATTTAATTAGTTATAAGAATTAAGCTTTATATTTAGTGGAGTATCCTCCTTAAGATTGTAAGTTTATTCTGTCTTTCTTATACGCCTAATTTATGTATATGTCAAATATTGCTGTTATACAATTTTAAAAATTAAGTTGACTATTTAAAAAAAGGGTAGATAATATAAAAAAGGGAGATGTATTTACTTAAAAGAATTTAGAAAATTTATTAAATTAAGCAGGATTTTTAAAAATTATGTCGAATGTTTTATTGTAGGGAATAATAAATAAATATTATTTTTTAATAAAGTAATCGAAGAAGTGAAAACGTAAAAACTTATAGGAAGGAGGTGAAATAGCATGTTGAACATGTGGTATTGGATTATAGGAATTGCAATTGTAGTAATAGCAATATATCTAATATGGGGCAGGAAGAAAAAAGCAGGGAAGTAAGTTTCTTAATTGACATCTTTTGCTCTGATACAGAATGTAGAACTTATCAAATAATAACCTTAACAAAATAAGAGAGGGCATTTAAAACCCTCTCTTATTTTCATAAAATACTTAAAGTTACTTTGCTTATAATATCGTTGATTTTTAACCCCATTCTTGCTATCATATTAGCACCATTACTTTTTTCTCTTGTTAAATAATACTAGAATTCTCTAGATAGTGTAAAGTTTTTAAAATTTTATTTTAAATAGGGACAACACATCCTATTTTTTCTATGGTTTAATTTTCCCTTTTACGAAGTCTTTCTTTAGGACGTCTATCGAGAATAATACTTATAAACTTCAATCATCTGGCTAAGAAACTACTCAGATTCTATAGGTTTTCCGCAAAAAGTGGCCGAATTATTAACCTGGTACCTATTTATTCAAGGATGAGGAATAATTGCAAAAATTGTAAATTCGCCTTTGCGTGGACCATAATAGAAGAAAACTCTATAGGCTGCTGAAGTACTCTGTTCAGCATAAGCTTCAAAAACCTTTTCGCCATTTGGTCCTTGAAGTGAATAGTATATATGGGTTTGTAAACCGGGATGTTTGGGATTTTGGGTTAAAAATTTTAAAGTTTTTATAACTGCTTTATATTGCTTTTTCTTCCCAGAATTTTCTTTTAGATTTTTCAGTACCTTTTTAGCAGTATGAGTAAAATTTAATATAAATTTCATAAATCTTCCAGAAATTCTTCCAAGTTTTCTACCTTTTCGGTCTTTTCTTGTTTTACTTCAGCTAATCCCTGACGAATTGACTTTAAGAGTTGAGGGTTTTGATAAATCCATGCTTCTCTAATGGGAATAGAGACCATAGGTCTTAGTAAAATATCACCTTCTTCATTAAAGAAAATCTGAAACTTATCCGCTTCAGTCTGAGTACTAATTAATTTCGTAATTTTTTCACCTAGGGTTATTCTATTTTTGGAATCAATCGTTCTTGTACCTGCAGATTTAAATTTTCCATCAATATGATAAATGAACTCTTTTTTCTTAGTTTCCATCTTACTCACCTCTTCATACAATATAATCTATAGTGGGAAATATGTCAAGTGGGAATGTGGGAATTATCTGTTCTAAAATATTCCAGTGGGTCTGGTTGTGGTGTGGCTACCTTATTTTAATGGTGGTAAAGGCAGCTTTCAAGTAGATATTCTGGTCGGGCAAACAGAACGATTATCGAACTTTTTGCATGAGTGAGGAAACTGAAAAAGTGTATCATAAGTTAGAAGAAATAATATGTGTATAACTACTATAAAAGAACATAACAAAATAACATCTAGAGATGATGGATATATTCATAGCACACATCACAAAGCCTGATAAAGCATTTCCTAACTTTTTAAAAGCTAAACAAATGAACTTTTAATAAAAAATAGGTGTTACTATCTTTTTTCCATCTAAAATTTCCAAGGATACCCCAAGATTAAATTCCTTTTTCTTATCATCTCTAACTAATAATATAATCGAAGATGAAGAAACTGTAATATTTTGATTATTTAATTGTTGAGATTGACTGACAAACTCTTCATATTTCTGTGAAAATTTAACCGTTTTTTCGGGAATTATGATTGTTTTATTTTGAAAAGCAACGCCCCATTCTTCTAATAAATGGAATAATCCATTTTCATTCTCATATACTCTCATGACTATTTCTTTTTTATCTGGTGGAAAAGCCACTATCGCAAATTTTGCACTATTGAGCACAGAATTATTGCATTTAACACCTTCAACATTCTTACCTGCTGTTGCTGGAGAGAAAAGAATAATCGATGCCTGGGATTTTTTATCTTTTATGAAAGATAAATGAGTTAGTAAAAAAAATGTATTATCAATCGATTCTGTTCCAGATACTGCAAATAATTTACCTTCTTCTACTGGGAGCCAAATAAGTGTTCTCCTAATATAAGGAAAACCTACAAAGGTAAGTCTGCAATGTTGTTCTAAATCCCAGCCTTCATTATTCCAGGAAGGTAATTCCTCGTCCCACCTGTCCCAGTTGCCAAACTTTACTTTCGCTAAGACATTGGCATTGATACTTATACATATAGCGATTATTACAACGATGAAGAGCAATCGTTTCATTTCAATTTACTCCTTTTAAAAAATTAAATCTTTATATATATTAAATTTCTAGAGAGAGTCTCCGGTTTCAAAAGTTACTCCATTATTATCCAAAAGAGTGATACTGGCATTGGTACAGGTTGTTCCTATTACAGGAGTAAGCTTTTGAGGTGTAAAACTGACATTATCGGCAGTGGGCTGCTCAAAGCGAGCTTTTGCGTAAGGTATAGAATTACAACCATTCACCTGTCCATAATATTCTACCCAGATTACAGAAGAATCATCCAACCATTGCCAGGAATTAGGAACCTTGATCTTTCCAATGAGTGTCTCTTGAATTGTAGATGTATCTATGATCCAAGCTCTCCACCACTCTTTCTCCTGCTCATCAACACCACATGCCTCTATCCGCAGACAATACGTATGTCCTTCTACCCAATTATATTTTATCCTACAGCTCCAACCTTCACCTTCTCCAGTAAATTCTTCACTCGATGCTCCCGGACCCGGTTCAGCTTCTAAGGCATCCCAGATGGAAAAGATAGCCATCTTCCCCACCCACTCACCTTGCATATGACCATTGGTCTGTAATCCCATATAACCACCATCTCCATTTTTAAAACCGAATTGGTGAGCCCAGTAATAGGCACTTTGTATTCCTGGGTCTACATCAATAGTCAAAAGAACATCAAAATTATAGAAACCACTGACCGGGAGTTGTGGCCAATCATACCACATATAAGCCATACCTCCAGGAGTTATCTGTCCCTGTGGAGGTACTGGAATATATCCGTTTCCGGAACATCCTGATAAAAGAATCAAAAGAAGAACATATACGAGTAATAAAATAAAGGAATTATATCTTTTCAAATTTCACCCCTCCTTAGAATTTTAAATATTTTTAAGTTTATTGTAACTGAAATTAGAATAGAAACTTGTAATTTCCTTTAAGAAAGATCTTAAAAATTATTGTTGAAATGTAAGTATCTTTTCATCCCAAGCAAGAGAATAATTATTAACCCATGGGATTTCATCTAGTATTACAAGCACTGAAAAATCTCCTTGGCTCCCCCAATTTCTTGGTTGCACAGTAACATTAAATTCATGTGTTCCAGAACCTTCATTTACTAAAAATTCTGCATTTTGAACCATAGACCAACCATCCATCTGGCCATCTATATCATCGACATTAAAACCAATTTCCAATGTTCCCTGATTAGATGAATATAGATTATATTCAACCACTACCGTAAAATCAGTATCCACTCCGTCAACTAATCCGGAATCAGGAGTAACACTTATTATGTTAATAAAATCTTCTTCAATCGGTGGGACAGCTGGGTTTCCTCCACAACCTGTCGTGAGTAAAAATACAATAAAGATCATTGAAATAACTAAAAACAAATTATATTTTCTCATTTTTTAAAACACTCCCTTTTGATTTTTTTTAATTTTAAGAAATTATATAGTAACTTAAAGGTTACTATATATAAGAAGACGATTAAATTATTTTATTAGTTTTAAAGCCTTCTTTATTTAGTAAATTTTTAATTCATTAAATTTATTTTTTTAATTCATCTCTAAAGTGAATATTATAATTTTGTAAATCTATTAAGGTAGATAATCTACTCTACCTGTTGCTTCAATTGGGTTATTGTTATCATCTACACCTGTAACTGTTACAATAGAGTGATCTCCAGCAGTTATACCTGAAGCTAAAAGATCATTTTGGATCGAAGAAAAAGCGGGAATATAATCTGATTCAAACCAATCGATAATAGTTTCTTCATAAAAAATGTCTGTATCGTCTAACTCTTCCTCCTGGTTATATCCATCAACTCTTATACTAGATACAGTCACTCCTACCCCATTGCTTTCGCTAATGGTCATTAAAAAAGGCCATCCTTCCTTTTGGCTATCATAAGGAATGGGATTTGGGTCAATAGATACACTTAACAACGCAGTTTTTGGTAAACCACTACATCCAGATAAAATTAACATTAAAGTAAGTGCAAGAAATAATGCTATCCAGATTCTTTTTTCTTTATTCATTTTTAAATAACTCCTTTTTAATTATTTTATTTTAATTTTCGTAAGTAATAGAATAACTTAAGTGCTACAAAAAGATAATCAAATTGCATTATAAGTTAGAACTGGATTTAAGAATTCCAGATATATCTTACTTTTAAAGCCTCCTTTCTTTGGCAAATTTAATTTATTGAAATTAGTTTTTATGCTCATTTGAGAAATATTATCGTTATACAAAGCTATTGAGGTAGATAATCTACCCTACCCGTTGCTTCAATCGGGCTTTCATTATCATCTACGCCTTCGATTGTTATAATGGTATATTTACCTGTACCTGAATATTGAACACCAGGTTGGAGCATGGAAAAAGCGGGAATATAATTTGATTTAAACCAATCTATAATATCCTCTTCATACAAAAATTGTGTATAGTATAACTGTTCCGCCTGGTCATATGAATCAAATCTTACGCTAGTGAGGGTAACCCCGACTCCATTGCTTTCGCTGATAGTCATTGTATAATTCCATTTTCCATCTTCACTAGAATAAGGTACTGGGTTTGGGTCAAAAGATATATTTAACTTCGCTGTTTTTGGCCCGCTAACCCCTCCGCAACCTGACAAAACTAATGCTATTATACTTATAATTAATACAGCTAATATTATTTTATTACTTTTCATTTTAATTTCCTCCTTTAATTTAGTAAACTAAATATAATTTCATAATATTTTTTATAAGCTAACACCTCCTAAAAAATTATTCCTCTTTATTAGTTCAACCACTAACACAAAAAAGCCGGTAGTCTGGCGGTCATATCACTAAAATTGCTTTAGACCCATAACTTTGTGCCCTACCCTTTCGGATAGTTTACCTTTATCAGCTTCTAGGGATTGGCATAGATTATTTTTATCTAAATAAAAAGGATAGAATAGAAAGTAAATATTTTACTCTCTTACCCTTCCTTTTATCTGAAAGATTCTTCCTATGTAATTAGGAAATAGTTCTTTTAGTAAATAGTAAACTTTGTATAGGTTTTCCTAAAGATCAGGAATTGCCCCTTCGGTGCTTTTTTATATAAAGCTCTCCAGAGTTCTGTCCGGTAACGGTCTTTTTGCCTGAAAGTTTGGATGTTTGTGGTATCTTACCTCTTCGGCTCCTTTTCTTTTATGATGAAAAGAAAAGATCTCTTCTGTTACCTTCATACAGGTTACGATATTAAATTATATAAATCTATAGAATGCAAAATACTTGTTTCCGTGAAATATTTCACGAATTATATATTATATATACGGCATAAGTTTTAAAAATCCTTCTTTTCCTGAAAAATAATTTATATAAAACAAAAAGCCCTTCAGCAAATGCTAAAGGGCTAATATTTATCTATCTATAAATGGTCGGGGCGAGAGGACTTGAACCTCCGACCCCCTGAACCCCATTCAGGTGCGCTACCAAACTGCGCTACGCCCCGACATTTTACATTATACTAAATGATTTTATTTATAGCAATAAAGTTTTGTTATTTTTTCTTGGATTAGTGGATTGGTTTACGAGGGGGGAGAAGATGTTGGCTAAAAAATTATAGTTTGATGAATCTTTTTCCTTCGATCTCTTTTATTAGATCTTTTAGTTCAAGGTTTAGTAGTATCTCGCTTACTTTACCGGCGGAAAGTTTGCTTACTCCAATAATTTCATCTATTTGGATAGGTTCTTTGGTAATTATCTGGTAAATGGTTTTTTCTTCTTCAGTTAGAGAAGTATTTTCTTTAACCATCTCTTTTTCAACTGTTTTTTGAGGAAGCGCTACATGAATTTCTTCTAAGATATCCTGATAATTGTCTACTAATTTTGCTCCCTGTTTTATTAAATTGTGTGAACCGTTGGATAACGGAGAGTTTATATTACCGGGAATTGCAAATACTTCCCTGCCCTGTTCGAGGGCGAAATCGGCAGTGATTAGAGCACCGCTCTTTTCAGCTGCCTCCACTACCACCGTTCCCAGACTTAATCCGCTGATAATACGATTCCTGCGGGGAAAATTCTGTCTTTCCGGCAGAGTAGAAAGAGGAAACTCGCTTATTATTGCTCCCGATTCTTGTATCTCTTGAGCCAGCCTTCTATTTTCGGGAGGATATATATGGTCAATACCGCAACCCAATACTGCAATAGTGCGGCCATTTACTGAAAGTGCGCCTTTATGGGCGGCTGTATCTATTCCCCGAGCCATTCCGCTAATTATGGTCAATCCGGCTAAAGCTAAATCTTTGCTTAATTTTTCGGCTACCATTTTTCCGTAGTAGGTGGCTTTTCTTGTACCCACGATGGAGATAGAGTTTTTGTCTGACTCTACGACAGTGCCTTTAAAATATAAAACCGGAGGAGGATAATGTATGGTTTTTAGATTTTCGGGATATAGAGCATCCTCTATGGTAAATACATTGACTTTATTTTTATGTATTAAATCTAATTCCTGTTCGGGAATGATATTGTTTTTTTCTTCGAAGAGCCTGGAGGATATTTTTGGGCTCAAATTCAGTACTTTGGATATTTCTCCCGATTTCGCCTGCCAGGCAGCATCGACTGAGCCAAAGTATTCAAGTAATTTGTAAAATCTTTTTGGACCTATATCCGGTATTTTATTCCAGGACAGCCAGTATTTTAATGAATTTTCTTTCAATTGATGTTCCTCCAATTTTTTAAGTTGTAAGATGCAAGATGTTAAAATGGTTTTTCGTTTTTAGATGAGATTGCTTCGTCACTTCTTTCCTCGCAATGACAGAAAGGATGGGTTCTCGTAATGACATTTTTATCAATGCTGTCCGATATACGATATACGATATACGATATATTAGTAAGGCCCTTTGCTGACTAGTAGATTGACTTCTTTACTGCTTGAATTTACATTTCCCGGCTCAGGGGTTTGGGCAATAACCACGTCCTTGGGGACGGTAAAATGATTGGTGTAGGTAATTCTGCCTAATATCAGGCCAGATTCTTCGATAAGCGTCGTGGCTTCTCTCAACTCTTTATTTCTGAGGTCGGGAATGTTTAAGACAATAACCTTGCTCCCTTTGCTTACTACCACATAAATTTCTCTGTTCTTTTTTACTTTCGCCTCGCTGACCGGATCCTGGGTGATGATTTTATTTTGGGAGATTCTTTCGTCAAATTCCTCACCGGAGACATAAATCTTTAGTCCGGCATTATACAATTTTTCCTGGGCAACATTTAATTCGTCACCGATTACCGAGGGAACTACAGTATCGGAAACATCAAAGATGTTTTGGAATACCAGAAAGGCACAGGTCGCACCAGCAATTACTACAAAAATTATAAAAGCCGTGGCGAGAAATGATTTAAAGATAAAACGAAAGATTTTCCCTATCCAATCCATTTATATTCCTATCCTTTTCTTATCATTTTTGCCATAAAGAATCCATCCAGATCTAAATCCGAATTAGAAAGCCCGGGGAGTATCTGAATAAATTTATTTTGGTTGTGCTGATCTGACTCATACACCGGTAATTTTCGCTCTTTTATAAATTTACTTAAGTCTTCTAACTCGAAATCAGGATGTTTCTCCAAAAATCTGCTTACTGCTTCCTCGTTCTCTTCCGGTTCGGTACTGCAGGTAGAATATACTAATCTCCCGCCGATTTTCAGGTAATTGGAAGCGATGTCCAATATCTTCCCCTGCAGCTTGGTCAACCGTTCAAATCTTTTTGCATCATAAGTTTGCCATCTTAAATCAGGTTTTCTCCTGATCACTCCCAGGCCGGTACAGGGAACATCTATTAAAACTTTATCTGCTACCTTTAGGTATTTTTCAGCTAATATAGCGCCATTATTCTGCCGGGTCTTTACTATATCGATTCCTAATCTCCGGCAGTTATTTTTTACCATCAGTAATCTTGATTTATTGCTGTCCATTGCCAGGATACTGCCCTTGTTGGTCATCAACTGGGCAAGATGGGTGGTCTTTCCTCCCGGAGCACTGCAAACATCGATTACCAATTCACCGGGTGAAGGGTCGAGCAGATGAGAGACCAGTATCGATGATTCATCCTGAATCTGAAATAATCCCTCCCGGTAAGCGGAAAATTTGGCGACATTGGCAAGTCCTTTAACCTGCAGTGCTTCTTCGGTAAACAGCCCTTCTCTTACCGAAATATTCTCTTTTTCTAAAATCCCTTTTAAATCAGAGCGGGATAATTTTAGGGTATTAGTTCTAATCACTAAAGTTGGTATCTTATTATTCGCCTTACATATTTTAACCGTATCGGCAAAACCAAATCTTTTTAACCAACGCTCGACTATCTGCAGGGGGTGTGAATAAATCGTAGAAATATACAGAGCGGTTTCATTTTCCCTATCCGGCCAGCGAATATTCTCTCTGTTTCGAATAATATTTCTTAAAACCCCGTTTACAAATTTAGCTATCCCGGGATTCCCATATTTTTTAGCTAATTGGACCGATTCATTACATACCGCATAATCAGGAACTTTGTCTAAAAATAGCAGCTGATAAACACCCATTCTTAATATATTTCTAATCAATACTGCTGTTTCCGACAGAGGTTTAGTAGAAAATTGCGATAGAGCCCAGTCTAATTTATTCCGGTTTCTTACCACTCCGTAGGTTATTTCGGTGATAAAGGCGGCGTCTCTGGTGGAAATTTCCTTTTTATCCAATGACTTGCTTAACAGAATATTGATGTAGCCCTGTTTGGCATTAATTTTAACCAAAATAGTCAGTATGGTTTCTCTTATGGGATCAACTTTTGTTTTTTTCATAGACCTGATTTATTTTATCTTCCCTTCTATCTCCTATTTCTCAGCACGATAAGCCGTAACAGCTGAAAGATTGCCACCGAGGCAGCTGCCACATAGGTTAATGCGGCAGCGCTTAAAACTTTTTTGACGGTATTAATTTCTTCCGTACCCGAGACAATATTTGCCCCAACCAGCAGGTTTACCGCTCTCTTGCTGGCATCAAATTCGACCGGTAAAGTGACTAACTGAAACAGGACTGCTAAGGAAAAGGCGATAATACCGATATCCATCAGGGCGGGAAAACTGAAGATAAAACCGATTAAAAACAGGGGGACCGCCATACTGGAGCCGATATTGGTGACCGGTACCAGATGACTGCGAAGGGAGAGCGGAAAATAATTTTTGGCATCCTGAAGGGCATGACCGATTTCGTGTGCTACAATTCCCTGGGCAGCTACTGATTTACCATAGTATATTTCTTTGGAGAGGGCTAATTTTTTCTGCCTGGGGTCATAGTGGTCAGAAAGGCGGCCTTCTATCGGTTCTATCTTAATATTGCTCAAATGGTTTTGTAATAACAGTTCCTCGGCTGTTTCCTTCCCGCTTAACCCGTTTTTGGCTAATATTTTTGAATATTTTAAATAGGTTGTTTTAACCTTGTACTGGGCATAGAGGGTTAAAATTATGGCCGGTATTAAAATAATTATGGTACTGTCGAAAAAAAACATAAAAAACCTCCTAATCTAAGACTTCTCCTACTTTGATTTTATAGCCATTAACAAACTGCTTCGCGGTTAATTCTTTTGAACCGGCAGGAATCAGCCTTAATATTTTTATCATTCCCTTATCCCCGGTAGAGATTAAAATACTATCTTTTTCAGTTTTAACTACCATTCCGGGTTTGGAAGAACCTGTGTCCGCTTCATCCTGATAATCATCCAGAAATCTTGCCTGGATAATTTTCAGTTTTCTACCCTGGTAATAGGTATAGGCACCGGGGAAGGGAATAGTTCCTCTGATTAGATTATAAACCTTTTCACCTTTATCACTCCAGTCTATTTTCCCATCCTCTTTATTCATCTTGCGGGCAAAAGTTGCCAGTTTATTATCCTGGGAGATTCTTTCTATCTTCCCGCTTTTTATTTTTTCTAAAAGTTTAGGGAGGGTCCTGGCGCTTAAATCGGATAACCTGTAGTAAAGTTCTCCGCAGGTCTCATCCGGTAAAATGTCTATCTTCTCCTGAAAGATGATTTCACCGGCATCTACTTTCTCCTTCATAAACATAAAAGTTATCCCGGTCTCCTTTTCACCGTTTATAATAGCCCGGTTAATAGGGGCGGCACCCCGATATTTAGGCAGGAGGGAGCCGTGGATATTTATACAGCCTATTTTGGGAATATTTAAGATATGGCTGGAAAGAATCTGTCCATAAGCGACTACCAAGATAATATCCGGGTTAAATTCTTCCATTCTCTTTATCGATTCCTCATCATTGATGTTCTCCGGCTGAAATACTTCCAGCCCCTTATCGAGGGTTATTTTTTTTATGGGGGTGGGCAAAATTTTTCTGCCGCGCCCCTGGGGACGGTCCGGCTGGGTAATTACTGCTATTTTGTTTTCTCTGCTGTCAGCCAGTTTCTCTAAAACCAGCCCGCCAAAATCTGCCGTTCCCATAAAAATAATTTTAAGCATAATTACCACACGCCCTTACGATTCCCCCTCACCCTAACCCTCTCCCTCCGAGGGGAGAGGGGACGATGATAGAGGTCACCTGTCACCATTTTTTACTGTTTTTTCTTTTTTAATTTATTTAACAATATCTGTCTTTCAGTTCTTCCTATTCTGTCAATAAACAAAATCCCGTCTAAATGGTCGATCTCATGCTGAAGCGCACGGGCAGCCAAACCCTCTTTGGTCATTTCAATCTGGTCTCCGTTCTCGTTAAGCGCTTTCACCGTTACTTGTGATGAACGCTTGACCTGGCTATAGATACCGGGGATACTTAAGCATCCCTCTTCTTCTACAAGTTCTCCCTCGCTTTTAATAATCATGGGATTTATCAATATTATTAACCCGTCTTCCTCTCCGTCAATAACAATAATTCTTTTCGATACCCCCACTTGCGGGGCAGCAAGGCCTACTCCGGAATCAGCATACATGGTTTCAGCCATATCTTTTATAAGATTCAATATTTCCGGGGCAATCTCCTTAACCGGTAGTGCTTTTCCCCTTAAAACTGGTTCGCCGTATTCTTTAATTTCTAATATTGCCATCTGTTTTCTCCTGTGGTAAGATTGATGATTACACCGTTACTATCTGTGTAATTATTTTATCCCTATACCATCCTTACCGGATCGACATCAATAGTCAATCTGTTTTTTTGGTCAAAATGCTTTGATAACATTTTATCATATTTTTTCTTAAATGCCTGATTAAATTTTTCCAAATCTTTTACTTTTACTAAAAATTGTACTTTGAAGACGTTTCTTGATTTCCATAATACCATATTTACAGCACCCAGCAATTTAAATTCCGCAGATTCTTTATCTTTGCGAAGGGATTCTAAATAACTGATTAGATATTCCGCTCTCTGTTTAACTGCTTCTTTCTCTTCTCCCAAGATGACGATTTTAATAATATGGGTAAAGGGAGGATAGTCCAATTCTTTCCGTAATTCGATTTCTTTTTGGTAAAAATAATTATCATCCTGCTCTCTTAAGGCAACTATACAGTGATCTGCGGGGTTAAAGGTCTGAATAATCACTTCTTTGGCAAAGCTAATCTCCCTGAAAGAGGAAATGACTTCACTAAGCAGCTGAAAGGTCTTTTCCCCTGAACGATAATCCGGCAGATTCAGCAGAGTATCAGCGGAAATAATTCCTATTAAATCTACATTATTAAACTCCACTCCCTTTAGTACCATCTGGGTACCTATCAATATATCGGTATTTCCTTGATTGAATTCTTCCAGGATTTGCCGATAATCATCATCTTTAATTAACGAATCCCGATCCAGACGCCTTATTTCAGCCCGGGTGAACATCTTCTTGATTTCGCTCTCTAATTTTTGGGTTCCCATCCCCAGGGGGCGAATCTCTTTACTGCCGCACTTAGCACAAACATCCATTACTTTTGCCCTTTTCCCGCAGTTATGGCAAATCAGCTGAGCTCTTTTTTGAATATCTAAATGATAAGAAAGGGAAGTGTTACAATCGGGGCATTTAGGTATATGGCCGCACTGGCTACAAATCATAAAACTCGAGAAACCCCTCTTGTTTAAAAAAAGTACGACCTGCCTTTTGTTCTTTAAACTTCTGGAAATGGCTTGCTGAAGTGCATAGCTTATTATCTTTTTTTTGGACTTTTCCTGGGTCATATCTATTATGGTTTTTTTTAGTAGATTCTCTCTTTCCTCTCCGGTGTTCAGCTCCACCTCTAAAAAATTATTTTCCTGGACATTCCAGTAAGATTCTATCGACGGTGTTTCACTGCTCAGAAAGAGGGGGATGTTCTCCAATTCTGCTCGTTTTAGAGCCACTTCCCGAGCATTATAGCGGGGAGATCTTTCTTCTTTGTACAGACTGCTATGTTCCCGCTCCACGATAATCAATCCTAATCTGTCAAAGGGTACGAATATGGATGACCTCATCCCCAGGGCTATCTTTACCTGTGAATTTCTTATTTTAATCCATTTTTGATATTTGGCCCTCTGGTCTATCTTTTCATCAAAGACTACCATATTATCCTTAAATTCTTTTTCCAACAGCCCGGCTAATTCCGATAGATGAGATTCGGTAGGAGCTAATACAATGGCCTGCCTCCCCTCTTTTAGGGTCTTTCGGATACACCTTAAATAGATTTTCATCCTGCTGCTAAAATCGTTTCCCCGGATTAAAACTATTTTAAACTTTTTATTATTTATAATATTTTCTATCTCTTTTAAGGGGCGCTTTTCTTTTACTTCTTCTGCAGAAAATATAATTTCATTATCTAAAGCTTTATCATCTTCGGGCAGCCGGAGGGGTTTTTGGGGTGAAATATCCGTTATATCGAATTTTTTCAGCCAGGCCTTGCGGGTTTTAGGAATAGCATAATTTAAGATCTTTTCCCAGGAACAGAGATAATAATTAGACATCCATTTGGTTAATCTGATTACCTGGGGAGTAAGGAGAGGTTTTCTATCGGTTATTTGCACGATGTCTTTTAAGTTTTTCACATCCGATTCAGCTAAAAATCCCACGACACATCCCGTAGTCACCTTACCCCGGAAAGGTATGGCCACTCTCGACCCGAGGGATATCCGGTCTTTTAAATCCTGAGGAATACAGTAGTGAAATATTTTATCAAAATTATATTCCAAGATTGCTATTTCAGCATATTTCTTTTCACCATGCATATTAATAAACTCATTAATTCCATTTTTCACTTTATTTTTAAAATTTCATCTAAGATTTTTTCAGCCATATCGATTTTAGGCATAAGGGATAATTCCCTGGCGGTTCCCTTGCTGTCTATTAGCCTGGCTCTATTGTTATCTGAGCCAAATCCGGCTTCTTTTGCCGATATATCATTAGCGACAATTAAATCTAATCTTTTTTCCTTTAATTTTTTAAGGGCATTTGCTTCCATATTTTCTGTTTCCGCGGCGAATCCGACCAATATTTTATCTCCTTTTTTCTTTCCTAATTCATAGAGGATATCGGGAGTTCTTTCCAATTCGATAAGCGGTTTTTCACTCTTTTCTTTTTTGAGCTTTCCGGCAAATACTTCCCTGGGTCGGAAATCAGCCACTGCGGCGGCAGAAATTACTATATCCACCTCCGAAAAATACTTAAAAACTTCTTTTTTCATCTCTTCCGCAGAATCAATTGAAATTGTGGTAATCCCCTTGGGGGCGGCTAAAGAAGTTGGTCCGGTTATCAGAATAACCCTTGCCCCTCTGGCCCGGGCAATCTTTGCTAAGGCGAATCCCATCTTACCGGAAGAATAGTTAGAAATAAATCTTACTTTATCAATAGGTTCTCTGGTACAGGAAGCAGTAACCAATACAGTCTTGCCCTGGTAATCATTTTTAAAGGTTAGGGCATACTCAACCGTATCTACTATTTCTTCGATATTTGCTAATCTGCCCTCTCCTATCTCGCCGCAAGCCAATCTGCCATATTCTGAATCGATAAACTCATACCCTAAGTCGGTTAATTTTTCTACATTCTGCTGATACAGGGGGTTAGATATCATATTTTTATTCATTGCCGGGGCAAAAATAACCTTCGTTTTGGAAGCCATCACTGTAGTGGTTAACATATCATCGGCAATACCGTTGGCAATTTTACCAACAACATTTGCCGTAGCCGGGGCAATCAATATCAGGTCAGCCCATTCGGCAAGAGAGATATGTTTTACTGCTATCTTATCATCGATAGAAAACAGGTTATCTATTACCGGATTTCCGGAAAGAGTTGAAAAGGTTAAAGGCTGAATAAATTTGGCGGCAGATTCGGTTATAATTACAAAAACCTCTGCGCCTTTTTTCTTTAATAAACTCACTATCTCCGCTGCTTTATAAGCAGCTATGCTTCCGGTAACTCCCATAAGTATTTTCTTTCCTTTTAACACTTTTTTACCTCTTTATATGTAGTATCGCGTATTGCGTATTGCGTTGAAGAAATCAGGATTTCGATGTCTGTCATTCCCCTACCCACTTTCCTGAGTGTACACCTTGTATTTATGTTATGTCTTAATCTAATAAGTCTTCAGGGTTTCCAAATTCTTCATCTCTATCAAATATCTCCTCAATTTCTTCAGGTCCTTCATCTTCATCAGATAATTCTTCAGATTCTTCAGGCTCCTTAACTTCATTAGATATGTCTTCAGGTTTTGCAGGTTTTTCAACTTCATTGAATATCTGTTCAGCCTTTAAAGGCTCTTCTTTCTCTTTAAGGTACACTTTTCCTGCTTTTATCTCTTCTAAGGCAATTTTAATAGGCTGTTTATATTTGGATTTCACTAAAGGCTTAGCCCCTTTATTCAACTCTTTTGCTCTGTTTGCTACCATCATTACTAATAAATATTTATTGTTTTCCATGTTTATTTCTTACCCTTCCTCTTGCTGAAAATATACTTTTAAAACTTTACAGCTATAATTCATTTTTTATAATTTGCTATTTTGCATCTTTCGGCAATTATTATAGACTCTATTTTTTTTAGAGCGGTTTTTATATTATCATTCACTACCAGATAATTATAGTTTTTTTTATATTCTATTTCAACACGGGCATCTTTTAATCTTTTTCCCAGGGCCTTTTCTCCCTCAGTATTTCTTTTTCGCAATCTATCCTCTAAATCCTTCCAGGTTGGAGGCGCTATAAAAATAAAAACACCATCAGGAAATTTCTTCTTTACCTGCATGGCACCCTGAACATCTAATTCCAGCAGGACATCTCTCCCTTTTTGAAGTTCTTCTACTAAAAATTTTATAGGCGTACCCTTGTAATCTCCATGGACAATAGCCCATTCTACAAATTTATTTTCCTCTATCCTTTTTTTGAATTCATCTACTGCTACAAAATAATAATCCTTGCCTTCTATTTCATCCTTTCGGGGAGGGCGAGTATTCACCGACACAGAATATTTTAAATCAGGGAAAATATTAAACACCTTTTCCCTTAAAGTACCTTTACCTACACCTGATGGACCGGAGATAACAAACAGCAAGCCCCTGCTTGCACTCGTATATCGTATATCGTATTTCGTATTTCGTTTAGGAACAAAAGATGATAACTTTTTATGGTCAGTCATATTTAAAATTACCTACTTTGGAGTGTTTTCTTTTAATTTGAAATTTTGTCCGCTATATTCGGAAATCTATGGGCAATGGTTTCCGGTTGGATAGAAGATAAAATTACATGATTGCTATCCGTAATTATTATTGCTCTCGTTCTCCTCCCATAAGTAGCATCAACCAACTTTTTCTCTGCCCTTGCTTCTTCTTTTAACCTTTTCATCGGTGCGGAATCCGGACTTAAAATAGTTAGAATTCTGGTGGAATTCACAAAATTTCCAAAACCTATATTCACTAAATTATTCAGCATATTTTGTCCTCTATTATTCTATATTTCTGGCCTGTTCCCTTACTTTTTCCAATTCACTTTTTACCAAAACAACCAAAGAAGTTACCTTTATATTATTAGTCTTTGACCCGATAGTGTTTACCTCCCGATTTATCTCCTGGGTTAAAAAATCCATCTTTCTTCCCACGGATTCCTCAAAATTTAGCAAATCATCGAATTGGATAAGGTGGCTTTTTAATCTGGTAATTTCTTCGGTGATATCCGCCTTTTCGGCAAATATTGCCGCTTCTAATTCGATTCTTCCCTCATCAACATTCAGGCCATCGGTCAATTTTTTTATTTTGCTTAAAAATTTATCTTTATAATCGAGAGGTGACGATTTCGAATATTTCTCAATTTTGTCTATTAATTTTTGTATTTTCTTGACTCTTTTTCGGATATCGGCAACAAGAACCTTACCTTCTCTTTCCCTCATTTTCAGCAAAGAATCTAAGGCAAGATTCGTGGCTTTTTCTACCAGGAGCCATATCTTGGCACCCTCTTCTTCCTTTACTATTTTAAATATATCTTTGAATTTAAGCATGGAACCTAGGCCTATTTCTTCTTTCAATTTATACTTCTCTTTTAAGGTCTTTAGGTTTTTATAACAAGAATCAGCTATATCTTCATTTAATATTATCTTCTCTTCCGTCAGGTTATAGTTTTCAACTTTTATTAAAATATTAACTTTTCCTCTTGAAATCCTATCTTTTATTAATTTTTCCATCTTTTGTTCAACTTCCAAAGATTGAAAGTTGTTTTTTATATTTATGTCACAGTATTTATTGTTTAAGCTTTTTATCTCTACCAGGCATTCTCTGTCTTCTGCTTTTACCCTTCCCACACCGTAACCGGTCATGCTTTTAATCAAATTTTTTCCCCTTATGCTTTTTATATTTTAATCATTATAAACTTCACACTAATTTTATGGTAATACTTACTGCTTGTCAAATATTTTCGTACTAAGGTGTAAGATACAAGATACATTATGCAAGGTGCAAGGTGCAAGACATATTGTCAGGGGAGGGTCTTTTGATAAGTTTTTAACATATAATATAGCGTATTAAGGGAAGTTCAAGCCTCAATATTTGACATAAATTCCTTGGTTATCTTGCTTAAAAATAGTTTATATTAAATATTGAAGCCTGATAGAAAAATAGCCCCACAGTTCAACAACCATAGGGCTTTATTTTACAATTTTATTTATTTTAAATTTTCCAAATATTTTGATGCTGAGTTTATATACTCTGCTGCCTTTTCGACTATCGAAGGGTTAATATTGTAAACCTCTTTCCAGCCATTATGCATGGAGCCGGTATATTCCCGGGCAGCCCAGGGACCAGTTCCCACTTGAAATCCGTTAGCCCATTGATATAAAGGTGGCCACTTGATATTGAAATACTCTATGTACGCCAGTACATCTTCATGATTCCAATCATATATAGGGGCATAACGGACTATACCGTGTTCATCTACATCCATACCACCTTCGCCGGGGTCATTTCCGTCTTTTATCCGTCGGCCAACTAGAAGCATATCAATTTTATTCTCTTCAAAATACCACTTCTGGCCGGTATTCTGAACAATCTTAAACCAGATTGAAGCTGCCTTTTCATTTTGAGGAAAGAGCATATGCAGGTTTTTTTTCAGCCATTTTAAGTCCTGACGGGTGTTAACAACTTCCAGGTTATCCGGACCATGTTTGTCAATCCAGTTAATCACTTCGGGATATTCAAGATTACTCCTGACCCAGAAGTTTCTGTTGATGCCAATCTGCTGGCATATATGTTCCACAACAATAGAATCTTTACCACCACTCCAGGATACTGCTACTTTTTTTCCCGCAATCTTCTTTTTGATTTTCTTTTGGGCTTTATTCTTTAAATAAATCATACGTTCTTGATACTCTAAATCTTCCTCCAATCTTTCTCTTATTTTTCCTAGAACTTCTATCCATTCATCCTGTTCTATTTGCTGTTTAATTCCTAAAATAATACCAACTCCCTTTTTTAATTTTATTTATTTAATTTCCCCACTTCCCTTTCTATCATTTAATTTTTTAATTTTTGTATCTACAATCTAAAAAAATGTAAAAATCAAACAAAAATCAAGATCTTTTAGATAAAGTTGAACAATTATAAAATTTGTTTTTTGCCTGAGGTATAATGATTAAATGCCTTGTCAGGTAAGATTATTAGAAGTTTTTTTGGCTAGGTATTTGGTTTTTTTCTTTTTATTTACTTTTAGATTTTTCCCTACAGGCAGTAAAAGAAAAAATCCGGTGAGAATTTGGGTCAATGATTTCATTCCTTTCCACTTTTAAGTAATTATACATAATTTTATTTAGAAAGTCAAAAGAACCTATATACTCGTCTGTGTCAAACTTTTGGGGGTAGTTTTCTTTGGTTAAAAAAATTCCTCTGGTTTTGGGTAGACTTACCCCTGGTTCTATTATAGCTTATTGTTTGGAAAAATAAGCATAATTGTCCTTATTTTAT
>Ga0268276_1000868_pt1 | contig 32907 bp, 32 predicted proteins | sample saktaG_4_FD_190145 | JGI IMG/M metagenome (GOLD analysis project Ga0268276, IMG submission 190145) | Saline water microbial communities from Sakinaw Lake, British Columbia, Canada - sak_2010_1_5_45m | ecosystem: Environmental > Aquatic > Non-marine Saline and Alkaline > Saline ...
CCACTCATCGCGATTTTTGCTCTTGTAGATGGGCTTGAGCATGGACATTACCTGTGCGTTGCGTGGCGGGAAGAGCAGGAAGGGGGCTCCCTCGAAAAGCGGGTCGGTCAGCCACTCATCGTGGCCTAGTTCGACGGCAAACTGCATAAAGAATTTCGGGTTGCCCAGCCCGGTGAACAGCCACTTGCCGTCCTTGCACTGATATGGCCGGTAGAGGGGCATGGGGCCGGTGGGGCCCCAGGGGGCACGGAACATGCCTTCGAAATCCACGTTGAACTGGCGGAAGCTGCTGAGTATAGTGCGGAAAAGGGACATGTCGATCTTCTGGCCTTTACCGGTGGTCTCACGTACACACAGGCCGGCCACTATTGAGAATGCAGCATCTACAGCCGTGTAAAGGCTGGCCAGTGGCAACACTACGTAAAGAGGATGTGTGGCCAGCCCCTGCTCGGTATAAACCGTGGCCGCCGTGCTGACGATCTGCTCGTAGCCGGGCCAACCTGCGTATGGCCCTTTGGGGCCGAATCCCGAGATTGAGCAGTAAACTGCCCGCGAGTTCAATTCCTTTATCCTGTCGTAGCCGATGCCCAGTTTATCGGCGGTTCCCGGCTTGAAGTTCTCGATGATTACATCGGCTTTTTTAGCCAGGTCGAGGGCGATCTTGAGGCCCTCGGGCTTCTTCAGGTCCAGGATGATACCTTTCTTACTGCGGTTCCAGACTATGAAACTGTCCTGTTCGCGCATGGGGTCACCGCCCGGCCGCTCAACCTTGATGACGTCGGCGCCCTGCTCCGCCAGCAGCGTGGCCGCAAAAGGGCCTGCTATATACTGGCCGAAATCGAGCACCCTGATACCGGTTAATGCTCCTTGTGACATGGGTAACCTCCTTATTTATTGGTAAGCTCAACTGCATGAGCGGATCATTAAATGTATGTAGAAGCTGATCATCTCACTGTAGCTGTCGATGCTGAGGCTCTCGTTGATACCGTGTATCGATGCCAGCTCTCCTGACCGGACACGCTGGGGAACGAACCGGTAGCAGCAGGGCGACAGGTCTACATAGTAGCAACTGTCGGTCCTGCCCAGCACCAGAGTGGGCGCCACCATGGCGTCGGGCATGATCTCCCGTATGGTATCGTTAAGCATGTCGAAGCTCCATCCGGAGGTGGGTGAGGTGGGGGAAGGCTCAAAGAGGTTGCCTGCAAGTGGCCTGACCTTGATTCGCGAGTCGGCCATTATTTTTGTCACGCGCGTTATCACGCTTTCAGCCGTGTCTCCCTGAAGTATACGGAAGTTGATCACGGCCGTGGCCAGCATGGGCAGTATGTTATCCTGGTCGCTGCCCCGGAACTGCGTAGGAGCAGTGGTTGTTCTGATAGAGGCGTCGGTCACAGGTTTGGAGCTCAGTTGCCGTTTCACCAGGCCGCCGAACAGCCACATGTTGGCGAAGATCATCTTTGTAAAAAAGGGCATCTCCGGCCCCAGGTAGTCGAAAAGTGCCGTGGCCGGCCCCGTCAGCCGTGCCGGGAAAGGCCTGGCCTGAAGCCTGGCGATGGCCGCTGCCAGTATGCCCACGGTGGTCTGGCGCGGGGGTTGCGCAGCATGCCCGCCCTCGGCCTCGGTAGTCAACTCAAGCGATAAGTAGCCCTTTTCGGCGATGCCGATCAGGGCGATCCAGCCGGGTATGCCCGGCGCGATCCCCTGCGTGGCCACCATACCTTCGTCTATGATATATTCGAACTTCAGCCCCTGTTTCCTGAGGTGTTCGGCGATCTTGCCCGCGCCCTCGTGCCCGCCAACTTCTTCATCGAAGCCGGAGGCCAGGTAGATCGAGCGGGACGGCTTGAGGTTACTTTTAGCCAGGTACTCGATGGCCTCCATTATGCCCAGCAGGCTGCCTTTGTCGTCCAGCGTTCCTCTGCCCCAGACGCGGCCGTCGGCTATGTGGCCGGCGAAGGGCGGATGATCCCAACCGTCCTCAGAGGCCGGCACAACATCCTGGTGGGCCATCAGTAAGATGGGTTTCAGCTCCGGATTGCTTCCCTTCCAGGTATAAAGCAGGCCGTAGTTGTTTATGACCTGCTTCGCCATGGCTGCATGTGCCTGGGGAAAAGATTTTTCGAGAAAGGCATGGAAAGCCGAGAACTGTCCGAAATCGAACTGGGAACGGTCATGGCCGGAGACCGTTTTATATGTCACAGCCTGGGATAGGCGCGCGGCGGCGCCGTCGATGTCCACAGGATAACTGAGCTTAGAAGGGGCGGCTGTTTGTTTGGACTTAAAGGCGGCTGTCCTGGCCGCAATTACGGCTATTACTATGATGATGGCCAGTGCCGCGAGCGACACTGCGATGATCCAAATTGACATGTTGCCGCTCCTTTCCCCTGTTGCTGACCTGAAAATTGTAGCATAACGGCCTGATTGCATCCATTACGCCGATGTAGTATAGTGCGTTGAATTTGTAGCGCTGAACCGGGTGGCGGATGAAAAATAAGGAGGTTACCACTATGGCGAATGGAAACGGCCGGAATGAGGTAAAAGAGTACAAGAGTGGCGGCTGGAGCGCACATTACGTTCTTATCATCTGTACCCTGCTGTATGCCATTAACTACATGGACAGGCAGGTGTTCTCGGTCATCCTGCAGCCCATGAAGATGGAGCTGGGACTGACCGACGCCGAATGCGGGTTGGCTTCGACTGTGCTTATCCTGGGCATGGCGCTCTTCTCCTTTCCGATCGCACACATGATCGACCGCTGGAGCCGCAGGAAGTCGATCGGCCTGATGGCCATGCTGTGGAGTGGCTTCACCTTCGTGACCGGCCTGGCGACCAACTTTATCGGCGTGCTAATCCCGCGCGCCTTCGTAGGGCTAGGTGAAGCCGGTTTCGTGCCGGGCGGCACAGCGATGATCAGCGCCTCGTACTCTAAAGAGAAACGGGGACGTGCACTGGGCATATTCCATATCGCCATACCACTGGGAGCGGCCATCGGTGTCATGGTAGGCGGCATAATCTCCGCCAAGTTCGGCTGGCGTACGCCCTTCTATTATTTCGCCATTCCCGGTGTTATCCTGGGCATACTGGCCTTTTTCATGAAGGACTATAAGACGGCTGTGGATGAGGGGACATCCACAGGTGTAAAGGGCTTTTTTGTCGCCTTAAGCAACGTGCTCAAGCTGCCCACCATAAAGTGGTTTTACCCGGCCCTGGGCTTGGCCGTATTCATGTCAACTTCCGTGCTGATCTGGCTACCCAGCCTGATTATGCGCGTTATGAACGTAACGGAAGCTACTGCCGGCTTGCTGGTGGGTGGCATCGGGTTGACGGCCATCATCGGCGCACCGCTGGGCGGTGTGCTCTCGGACGTCTGGCGAAAAAGGGATCCGCGCGGCAGGATGTACGTGCCGGCCATTGCCTACCTGGTCTCCGCCGTGTTGATCGTGATCGTCATATTGACCAAGTTCAGCCCCCTGGGTATTGCGCTGGCCGTGGTTTACGGCATCGTGGCCTCGATGGCCGTGCCGGCCTTTGCCACGGTTTCGCAGGATATTGTGCCGGTGGCGCACAAGGGGCTTTCCATGGGGTTGGTGATATTTGCCCAGTACCTTTTCGGCGGCGCCTGGGGTCCCTGGCTGATAGGCTGGCTGTCGGACGTGCTGGGTGGCGGTGCCGAAGGGCTGAGCACCGCTGTCATGCTCTCAGCTATAGTCGGGGTAACGGGCGGCATATTCTTCCTCATCGCTGCACGTACCTACCCTGCCGATGCCGAGAAGGTCAGGCAGGAGACCTTGCTGGCCGAGTCATAAAAGCTTTTATAATCGGTTTGCGTACCCTGTATAATAAAATAATCTATCAAACATAAAAAGGAGGTAATTGCATGGGTTTACTGGATGGTAAGGTTGCTGTAATCACCGGCTCGGGGCGTGGCTTGGGAAGGGCCGAGGCGCTGCTCTTCGCATCGGAAGGGGCCAAGATTGTTATCAATGATCTGGGCGGCGGGTCAGACGGCGCCGGCTCCGCATCTGTGCCGGCCGACGAGGTCGTGGCCGAGATCAAGAAGATGGGCGGTCAGGCTGTGGCCAACTACGACTCGGTGGCCACATGGAAAGGCGGAGAGAACATCATCAAGGCTGCCGTCGATGCGTTCGGCAAGATAGATATTCTGGTCAACAACGCGGGCATACTGCGCGACCGCATGGTCTTCAATATGACCGAGGATGAATGGGACATCATACAGAAGGTGCACCTCTACGGGCACTTCTTCTGTACCCGGCATGCCTGTGCCTTCTTCCGCCAGCAGCGCAGCGGTCGTATTATCAATACATCTTCGCAGGCCGGCCTGGGCAACCTGGGGCAGGCCAACTACAGCGCGGCCAAGGAGGGTATCGTGGGCTTTACGCGCACCGTGGCCCTCGATATGGCCAAGTACGGTGTAACCACTAATTGCATACGTCCCATCGCGGCTACCAGGCTGACATTGACACCCGAGCTACAGGCGGCTATGGAGAAAAAGGCCAAGGAAGGCGGCGGCGGACTGGGCCTGGATATCGGCGCCGAGCTGAAGAAGATGGCGCCCGAGCACATTGCACCGCTGGTGGTCTACCTGGCAACTGACGCGGCGGGCGGCATCAACGGCAAGACTTTCTTCGTGGGCGGGGGCGAGGTCGGACTCTATTCTGAGCCGACAATCGTTTCGAGCATCTTTAAAGACGGCGTTTGGACGGTTAAAGAGCTGGCCGACCTGATGCCCAAGAGCCTGACCAAGGGCATGTGGCCACCGGCTCCGCCTCCGGCAAAATAGGATCATTAATATGTCATTGCGAGGAGCATAGCGACGAAGCAATCTCGTGGCAGGTGGTTTTAGTAGATATCCTGAGATTGCCGCGGCACTTCGTGCCTCGCAATGACATAATCAATTCCATCTAAACCATATCATTGCGAGAAGCATAGGGACGAAGCAATCTCGTGTCAGGTTGGATTCATTATGCCCAAACAGCGATTAGACAGCCTGCTGGTGGCCCGCGGCCTGGCTGAGAACAGGAGCCGGGCACAGGCCGTTATAATGGCCGGCGAAGTGACCGTTAACGGCAGCCTGATGACCAAGGCGGGCTGCCTCGTGCCGGCAGATGCAGAAATACTCCTCAAGGAAAAGATGCCCTATGTGAGCCGGGGCGGGCTCAAGATCGAGCATGCGCTGAAAGAGTTCGTTATAAACTTATGCGGCCTGGCCTGCCTGGACGTGGGCGCATCGACCGGGGGCTTCACCGACTGCCTGCTGCAGCATGGGGCCGAGAGGGTTTACGCCCTTGATGTCGGCTACGGGCAGATAGATTATAGGCTGCGACAGGATAACCGTGTTACAGTCTTGGAGAGGGTCAACGCCCATTATCCCTTTGATCTGCCCGGCAAAGTAGGCCTGGCTACTGTGGATGTCTCATTCATATCGGCAACCATGATCATACCCAACATACTGCCGCACCTCGTTCCGGACGGCGAGGTGGTCATCCTCTTCAAACCGCAGTTCGAGGCTGATAGGAAGGATGTGGGAAAGGGTGGTGTGATCAGGGATGCGGCCGTTCATGCCCGCTGCATCGGCAAATTTATAACCTGGATGAACCTGAATAGCTGGTCGCTGCTAAATTTGACGGCGTCACCTGTTTCCGGCGCCGATGGCAACAGGGAATTTCTAATGCATATGAGGCCGTTCAAGCCATGAGCTTCAGTAAAATCGAGCTGCGCGACCTGGCGGTCTGCTGGCTGGCGCTGGGATTATGCTTTTCCCTGCAATACCTGATCCCGCAGCAGGGAACTCCTTATTCGCAGTCACTGTCTCAGTTCACCGTTTTCCTGGGCGTAGCTTTGGTCGGAATCGGGACGGGCTTCCTCTTCCACGAGCTGGCGCATAAGGGAGTGGCCCAGCGCTACGGCTACCGTGCCGAGTTCCGCATGTGGAAGCTGGGACTGATCATAGCGGTGGCATCCGCCGTTATCAGCTTCGGCCGGTTTCTCTTCTTCGCGCCGGGTGCGGTCTATACGTCGGCTCATAAACAGCCGGACCCCGGTGAGGAGGGGCGGATATCCGCCGCTGGCCCCGTAGCCAATATCGTATTGGCCGGCCTTTTTTTCCTGCTGGCCGCAGGGACCGCGAATTCGGATATCTGGAACCTGGTAGGCAAATTCGGCTTTCAGGTCAACCTATGGCTGGCGGCCTTTAACCTCATCCCCTTCCCGCCGCTGGACGGCGTGAAGATACTGCGTTGGAACAAGGTTGTCTGGTTCGTGCTGGTGGCGATTTCGTGGGGCCTGCTCCTGATGTTAATGCTGGGGGTGATCAAATAATGCGAGATTCAGCCGTAGTCCTGTGCGCTGACGATATCATGCTGGCCGGACAGGTTTTCCTGCCGGACGAATACAACAGGGTTTATCCCGCAGTATGCCTCTGCCACGGTATCCCGGCCGTGCCATACAACCCCGATGAAAAAGGCGGTTATCCCGAGCTGGCAGCCCGCTTCTGCCGGGCAGGATTTGCCGCACTTGTCTTTAACTTCCGTGGATGCGGACCCAGTCAGGGCAACATCGATATGCCCGGATGGACCCGCGACCTTGAATCCGCCATTGATTTCCTCAACATGCTTCCCGAGGTGGACAGGAATAAGATATACCTGCTGGGATCGTCGGGAGGGGCAGCCGCCAGCGTCTACGCCGCTGCCCACGATAAACGCGTAAGCGCGGTGGCCACACTAGCCTGCCCGGCTGAGTTCAACTTTATGGCCGGCGGCGATACTGTGGAGTCACTGATCGCTAGGTTCAGGGAGATCGGCATCATCAAGGACGCGGAGTTCCCTCCCTCGGTGAAGAAATGGCTCGACGGGTTCAAAAAATTGGCGCCGATAGAATATATCGGCGGTATATCGCCGAAGCCGCTGCTGCTGGTGCACGGTGAAAGCGACGATGTTGTGCCGGTTGAACATGTTAAGCGCCTGTACGCGAAGGCCGGCCGGCCCAGGGAAAAACTCGTTCTGCCGGGCGCCGGCCACAGGCTGCGCCAGGATGAGCGGGCCATCGAGGCGGTGATGTCGTGGTTGCTGAAATTGGCCGGTCTGTAGCGCGCATATAGTGGGGAAGGCTGTGGAGGCGATCATGAACTTGCCGTATGTTGTGGTAAATTATTAATATATTATTAACTTTAACTCTAACCGGGTAGTCAACTAAATATGAAGGAGGCAGGTAGATGTCAAAATTAGTATGCCTGGCATTGGCGTGTATCATCGCGTTCAGCTCAGCCTGTATCACAATTGTCCAACCCGGGACTGATTCATCCGGAGGCACCACTGACGGGAGCAGACCATCGGCCTACATAGACCTGATATCGCCCAGCAGCCTTGCCTGGGGGCAGGAGGTCAGCTTCACCGGGCATGGTACCGCATCATCCGGCAGTATTACGGCCTACCGCTGGCGTTCCAGCATTGACGGCGACCTGAGCTCAAGACCGACTTTCACTACCAGCACCCTTGCGCCCGGCAATCATATAATACTTTTCTCCGTGCAGAATGACTCGGGCAGCTGGTCACTCGAGACACAGGGGACGGTTAATATTACAACCGAGTCCACGGGCGACGGCGCCCTTCCGCCCGATGATGGAGGCACTGCTACCGCACCGCCTGTGATCAACGCTTTCAACGCCGATCCGGCGGGCATCACGGCCGGCTCCAGCTCAACCCTCAGTTGGGATGTCAGCAATGCTATAGCCGTCACCATCGATAACGGCGTCGGCAGCGTAGGTCTCGCCGGCACGCGGGTCGTTTCCCCCGCTGCCGATACGACGTATACACTGACTGCCGCCAATGCAGCCTACTACAGCCAGGCCACGGCTAAAGTGACCGTTGCCGCTGCAGCAACCCCGGAGCCTGACCTGATCATCGAAGATATCTGGAAATCCGGCACCACGTTATATTACCGTATCAAGAACCAGGGCACGGCATCGTCGCCCGCCACGTCGGCCAAGCTGACTATCGACGGGGTAGTGAAAGCAACTGATTCTGTGCCGTCGCTGGCCGCCAGCGGCGCCAGCACCCAGAGCTTCAGCGGCTACTCCTATACCTGCGGCGGGACTTCGGACGCTATATCGGTAACCGCCGATTCCACCGGCCTTGCCGGCGAATCCAACGAAGGCAACAACAGCATGACAACGACGCTCAGTTGCCTCGTCGTTGGTCCTGTGGTGCCGCTGGGGCCGCTGCTGGCACTGAAGCCCGACCTGACGATAACGAATATATCCTACGATCCGGCGCCTGCCAGCAAAGTTAAATTCACGGTGAAGAACGCAGGCACGCTGGATTCGGGGGCATTCGATGTCAAGCTATATATGGGTGGGGTATATAAAGATACGGTCCATATAGCCGGTGGTATAGTGCACGGAGGCCAGGCCACATTCACGTTCCCGAATTACCACCATATATGTGTTCTCGGCTCCCATGTCACGGTAAAGGTGACAGCCGATACGGGTGATGCAATTAATGAGTCGGACGAGACCGATAACTCGCGTTCCGAGTACTGGGGCTGTCCACCCACCCCATAGAAGTGGCTGCCCGGGGTTCCCGGGATGAATGCTATATAACCTGTTCGGTGCATTGACCGTGCTGATGTAAAACCGTATAATTCACGTGCAAGCCGATGCATGATTTGCACGAAAGCTGTGGCATTTTCGGTATTTACGCCCCCGGAGTAGATGTAGCCCGTGTCTCTTTCTTTGCGCTGTTTGCCCTTCAGCATCGAGGGCAGGAAAGCGCGGGAATAGCTACGGCCGAGGGTGGGAAGATCTATATCCATACGGATATGGGGCTGGTTTCGCACGCATTCAATGAGGACGAGTTGCTACGACTCAAGGGCAATATCGCCATCGGCCATAACCGATACTCTACCACCGGCTCCAGCGTTGCCTGCAATGCCCAGCCTATCTTGGCGGGGACCACTGATTTGCAGGTGGCCCTGGGTCACAACGGCAACATAACCAATAGTGCAGCCTTGCGGGCTGGCCTGGAGGAGCAGGGCTTCAAATTCAACTCGTCTACGGACTCGGAGGTGATCGGTTACCTGATGCTCACCTCTCCCGAGAAAGAGATCGAGGGCAAAATCAAGTATGCCATGCGGCGGCTACAGGGGGCCTACTCACTTGTTATCCTGGCCGGGGAAAGGCTTTACGGTGTGCGCGATCCCATGGGCGTCAGGCCGCTGTCGCTGGGGACCATCGACGGCGGATGGGTGCTGGCATCCGAGACGTGCGCTTTCGATAATATCGGCGCCCAGTTTGTCAGAGAGATAGAGCCCGGCGAGATAGTTACCATCGATAGTAACGGCGTGCGCAGCACCCGTATCGAAAGCCAACGAAAAGCCCTCTGCATATTTGAATTTATCTACTTTGCACGGCCAGACAGCCTGCTCAACGGCAAATTGATTTACTCTGCCCGGGAGCAGATGGGCGCAATACTCTCGCGGGAGTATCCTGTGGACGCCGACATGGTTATGGGTGTACCCGATTCAGCCACGGCTGCCGGTATAGGTTATGCTAGAGCTTCGGGCATCCCCTACCACGAGGGTTTGCTCAAGAACCGCTATGTGGCGCGCACCTTCATTGCACCGGACCAGCGTCTGCGCGAGCTGGGTGTCAGGCTTAAGTTCAATCCGCTTACACAGGAGATATCCGGCAAGCGGCTGGTAGTGGTGGATGACAGTATCGTGCGCGGCACTACTACACCTCGGGTGATCCATATGCTGAAGAAGGCCGGGGCCAGGGAGGTGCATATGAGAATATGCGCGCCGCCCATACGCTATCCCTGCTTTTTCGGCGTCGACATGGCCACCCGCTGGGAATTGATAGCCGCCCACAAGACCGTCCCCGAGGTCAGGGACGCCATCGGCGCAGACACGCTGGGCCACATTAGCATGGATGGACTGATCGAGGCAGTAGGGCTGCCCAAGGAGATATTCTGCACAGCTTGCTTTACCGGCCACTACCCGATGCCGGTGCAGCTTGAGATGGACAAACTACAGCTGGAGACGCGTCCTTTGGACATGGCAAGGAGCCTCAGTGAAATCGAAACCTAAGGGCGCTTACGCCCAGGCCGGCGTTGACATATCAGCTGCCGATAAGACCAAGAACCTGATAAGGGAACTCGTGCGCCCCACTTTTGGCCCAGAGGTGTTGACTGATATCGGCCATTTCGGCGCCTTCTACAAGTTTAATAAGTACAGGGATCCCGTACTTGTGTCCAGCTCAGACGGCGTGGGTACCAAGCTCAAGATAGCTGTCATGATGGATAAACACGATACGGTCGGTGTGGACCTGGTCAACCATTGCGTTAATGACATACTTTGTTGCGGCGCCAGCCCCCTCTTTATGCTGGATTATGTGGCACTGGGCAAGCTGCATCCGCATAAGGTAGCAGCCATAGTGTCCGGCCTGGCCCAGGCCTGCAGGGAGGTCGGCTGCGCCCTCATCGGCGGCGAGACGGCTGAGATGCCTGGCATGTACAGGTCGGCGGACTACGACCTGGCGGGATTTATCGTGGGTGTGGTCGAGAGGGATAGCGTAATCAGCGGGGAGAAGATCAGCGAAGGTGATACCGTGATCGGGTTGCCTTCCAGCGGCCTTCATACCAACGGCTACTCACTGGTGCGCAAGGTGTTCGGCATAGACCGCGATACTCTTGCGCTCAAGATGATCTACCCCGAACTCGGCAGGACGCTGGGAGAGGAGCTTCTTCAGCCGCACCGCTGTTATTTTAACGACCTCAAACCTTTGCTGGGGGAGATCCACGGTTTGGCGCACATAACTGGTGGTGGGTTTGTGGGAAACATACCGCGCATCCTGCCGAAAAGCTGCTCGGTGGAGATCGATCGGTCGTCCTGGCATACGCCGGCAATATTCGAGCTGATACAGAAGAGGGGCAAGGTCAAGGATGAGGAGATGTTTCGCGTCTTCAATATGGGCGTGGGCATGGCTGTAATGTTCGGGAAGGACAAAGCCGCCGAAATGCTGAAGAAACTGCCAGGCGCAAGCATCATTGGCAGGGTTATTAGGGCTAACGGCAGTGAAAGAGTGATAATACGGTAAAGGGGGAGCTATGCGAGCAATCCTGAGCGTTTCCAACAAAGCCGGACTGGTCGATTTCGCCAAACATCTGGAGGGCCTTAATGTCGAGATATACAGCACCGGTGGTACCAAGAAATCGTTGGCCGATTCAGAGATCAAAGTCCGCGGCATATCGGACATAACGGGATTTCCCGAGATACTGGACGGGCGGGTCAAGACGCTGCACCCCATGGTGCACGGCGGCATACTTGCAAGGCGCGACCTGGACCGGCACATGCAGGAGCTGGACAGCCACAAAATTGGGCTGATCGACCTGGTAGCGGTCAACCTCTACCCCTTTGTCGAGACTGTTTCCAGGGCAAAAGTGACGCTGGAAGATGCCCTGGAGAATATCGATATCGGCGGCCCGACCATGATCAGGGCTGCGGCCAAGAATTTCCCGGCGGTCCTGGTGGTGGTAGACCCGGCGGATTACGATACGTTGATCGAAAAATTGAAGGAAGGGCGAGTTGATCAGGACTTCCGACGCAAGCTGGCGCAGAAGGCCTTTCAACACGTGGCGCTATATGATACGGCCATCTCGCAGTATCTGCTGGAGGGTGAGAGTTTCCCCGGGGATCTGACCTTATCACTGCAGAAGATGTATAACCTGCGCTATGGCGAAAACCCGCACCAGCAGGCAGCCCTGTACGTGGAGAAAGTAGCAGGGCGTCATCCCTGGGGGATTACGCAGGTGAAGCAGCATTCGGGACCTGAGCTTTCCTTTAACAATTTCCTTGACATCGACTCGGCCTGGAACGTGGTGAGCGATTTCGCGGAGCCTGCCGTAGCTATTATCAAGCACACTAATCCCTGCGGGCTTTGCAGCAATGATGACCTGATCGAAGCTTACCACAGGGCATTGGCCGGGGACCCTGTGGCGGCCTTCGGGGGTATCGTGGCCGTAAACAGGGTCATGGATATTGGCCTCGCCACCGAGGTGGATAAGACGCATTTCGACGCGGTCATTACCGGGGGATATACGGAAGAGGCATTAGCGCTGCTGGGCCGCAAGAAGAGCCTGAGGTTGCTATCAATGCCAAATGAGTCGCGCGCACCCGCGGCGAACATGGTGGAATTCCGTCCCATCACGGGAGGGTTCCTCTCACAGCTTAAGGATTTCTATACCGGCGAAGAATTCAAACCCAAAGTGGTAACCAGGCGGGAGCCGACCCAGCGGGAATGGGATGACCTGTTCTTCGCATGGAAAGCCGTCAAGCATATTAAATCGAATGGCATAACGCTGGCCAAAGATCGCACGCTGCTGGGCATGGGTGCCGGCCAACCCAATCGCTCAGTCAGCGCACAGATCGCTTTGGAGCGGGCAGGCGATAAATCGAAGGGGGCGGTATTGGGCTCGGACGCCTTCATACCCTTTCCGGATACGGTGGAGCTGGCCGCCGCAGGCGGCATAACCGCAGTGATACAGGTCGGAGGATCGATCAGAGACCAGCAGTCCATCGAGGCGGCCGATAAACACGGGATGGCCATGGCGTTCACCGGAGTAAGGCATTTCAAGCATTGAGCTAAGGCAGTGAAATAGTAGCAGGCGGTGCGACTATGATGATAATAAACATAGATACGTTTAACGAGGCCAGGGGCAAGCTGTCTGACTTTGCGACGAGGCAGGAGGGTATCGAGACCCTGCGCAAGATGCTGGATATAAAGGAGGCTCACCTGTGGAGGTCCGAGGCCATAGCGCCATGCTGCGGCAACCTGGGCGGTTTCGCCTGCCAGCTCAGTGAGGAGACACAGCTCCTGGAGAAAGCGCTGGCTCTATTAGAGAAGGGCGACCTGGACGGAGCAAAGCCAATGCTGGACAGGCTGGCGCAACTCATCGGCCACGGCGTCGGGCAAAGGGAGACGCCCGATCTCATCCAGCGGCTGACCGATTCCCCCAGGTCTGCCCATTCAAAATAATTCAAATTACAAATCGGCGGAGGAAGATATGAGCAAGAGGCAGACTATTATTCCCAAAGGCTGGGAGATCTACGAACACCTGACCTTCGCGCCGGCCGTGCGCAGGGGCAACATGCTCTACATCTCGGGCACGGACGCTACCGAGATCGACCTGCAGACGGGCAAGCTGGTGATCAAGGGCGACATCGTGCAGCAGTACAGGACGATTTTCCTGAAGATAAAGATGATACTGGACGCGGCGGGCGCCAACTTCGACGACGTGGTCTGGACTTGCGATTATATACGTACCAAGGAAGGATATAAGGGCACGGCCGCTGTCAGACGGGAATTCTTCGGCGCCAGCTTTCCAGCTTCTACCGGCATTGTGGTTCAGGACCTTCTGAGCAAAGACGCACTGGTGGAGATGGACGCCGTGGCCATGATCGACAGTTAGTATGCATAAAACCGTGGTTATCGCCCACCGCGGCTTTCACAGGGATTTTCCCGAAAACACTGTCGAAGCTTTCAGGGCTGCTCTGGAACTGGGTGTGGATGGGGTGGAGTTCGATGTGCAGGAGACGGCAGATGCTGAATTCGTGATCCATCATGACGCTGACATAGGTGGCCGCAGCATCGACAGGCTTACACTGGCCGAGGTGGCTGCATGCAGGGTGGGCGCCGGCTACAGTCTACCTGAGCTTGAAGAAGCGCTGGAAGTCCTGGGCAGGGGACTGGTGCTGCTGGTGGAGCTCAAGGAGGTGCGTTGCCTGGAGAAGTTCCTGGCCATACTGCGCCGCTATGTTGATAAAGCATGGATGGTGCTGGTTTCTTTCGATGCTGCCCTGATCGGGAAACTAGCAGTTCTGGCGCCGGAGTTGCCCCGCGCCGTTATCAGCGAGCCCAAAAATAGCGGGCATATGGTCGCCTCAGCCGGGACTGCCGGCTTTACCCAGGTGGCGACCAATATGGTAACGGGCGGCCTGGTGAAAGAGGCGCATGCCAGAGGTGACCTGGTGTTTGTCTGGGATGGTGGGGATGAGCAAACACTGCGGTGTGCTCTGCGCTACGGTATCGACGTGATCATGACCGACCGTCCCGATGTTGTAATCAGGGAAGCCCGCAAGCTATAAGCGCAGCCTGTCCAGGCGGTCCCCGGCCAGTTTGCAGGCAGCGGGTGATATATCGATACCGATCCACCTGCGGCCCAGTTTCTGGGCGGCGGCCAGGGTTGTGCCGCTGCCGCAAAAAGCGTCCAGCACGATATCCCCTTTGTTGCTGCTGGCGGCAATTATTCTTTCCAGCAAAGCCTGGGGTTTCTGCGTGGGATAGTCGAGCCGCTCACGGCTGGTTCTACCCACCATGTTTATCTCCCAGTAATCTTTCATGCCGACCTGCGTATACCATCCGGCCTCATCGCGGTATTCTTCCACGCCCTGGAATCTATAGGGCTTCAACCCGCGATTATAAGATTTCTCTCGCAACCCGTTAAAAAAATAGTCGCCCGTTTTCGAATAAAAGAGAATGATGTCGTGTTTGCGCGAGAAGCGTTTGCGCGGACTGGCGCCCCCCGACCTGTAACACCAGACTATTTCATTTTGAAAATTGGCGTAGCCGAACAGCATGGGGCTGTCCAGCAGCACCTTGACGTAGTGCGATGCGTGCCAGTCGCAGTGATAATAAAAGCTCCCGGTAGGCTTTAAAATACGGCGCAGTTCTCTAAGCCGTGGCTTCATGTAGCGTAGATAATCATCGATGCCGTCGAATTTGTCGCTGAAGTGCCTGTCAATTTTCTTCGCAGAGGTGCTGAAGTCACGGTTGGAGTTGAAAGGCGGGTCGATATAGATCAGGTCGATGCTTTCCGAGGCAATACTCTTCAGCTTCATCAGACAGTCGCCGCAGTAGATAACGCCGGTTTTCACGGATTTATTGTATCATGCGGGATGTCCCGATTTAATGCTATCATAGGATGAAATCAGATATGCGAGTGGTTTAGTGTGAATGAGCTGGCGATCTCCCAGGTCAAGTCGTTTATCCTGCCTTTTACGGTGTTGCTTATCATACCGGCCGCCATACTGTGGGCGACCGGCTTTAAAGTAGGCTGGGGGTTGGGACTGCCCTGGGATGCCGTGATCCTGCTGGCAGGCGGGCTGCTGATGGGGACCGGAATGTACTTTCTATCCATTACCATCTGGCTTTTCATCAATATAGGCAGGGGTACACTGGCGCCCTGGTCTCCTACCAGGAAGCTGGTGGTCATAGGTCCCTACCGCCATGTGCGGAACCCCATGATTAGCGGCGTATTGATGACATTGCTGGGTGAATCAATCGTCTTCGGTTCGCTCGGCATATTAATCTGCTTCCTGCTGTTTTTCATCATCAACCATATTTATTTCATTTATTCGGAAGAACCAGGTCTGACCAAAAGGTTCGGTGATGAATACCTGACATATAAAAGGAACGTGCCGCGCTGGATACCGAGGCTGAGGCCGTGGGCCGGCCAATAAGAGGAGTTAAAATGGCATTTCAGAGATCCGATCTGGTCAATTTTTATTCCCACCTACTGGGTGCCGTAGTGTCGCTGGCGGGATATATAGTTCTGCTGTGCAACTCCTCCGGCTCCGTGACAAAGATCGTCCTCTCCAGTATCTACAGCCTGTGTGCCATCTTCATCTTCACCTGCAGCGCCATCTATCACGGGCAAAAGGCGGGCGAAGACGAACGCAATCCCTGGCGCCGTCTGGACCATATAGCGATATTCTTCATGATAGCGGGCACGTATACACCTATAGGCTACATCTATCTGGATGGCTGGTGGCGCTGGGGCATCATCAGTGCGCAGTGGCTGCTTGTCATCCTGGGATTTGTCTTCAAGCTTGTCTATATCCACGGCCCGCGCTGGCTGACCACCGTGATCTACGTCGTCATGGGCTGGATGTTGCTGGTCCCCCTTATCTGGGGCCCTCTGCTGTCGACCATGCCGCTCCAATCGCTTTGCCTGCTGCTGGCCGGCGGCGTCGCCTACACCCTGGGGGCGGTATTCTACGCTCTTCAAAGGCCGAATCCCCTCCCCGGCGTCTTCGGCTTTCACGAGATATTTCACCTGCTTGTCATTGCCGGCGCCGTATTACACTACATGGTAGTCTACTATGCCATCACGAATTCTTAACATGTCATTGTGAGGAGCGCAGCGACGAAGCAATCTCATCGTGCTCCCCTGCGAATTCCGGGATCGCTTCGCTGTATTGGCAATGACGGGACGGAGGTAGAGTATGAGAATCGAAATGCTGGGTGCGCACAACACGGAAACCGATAAAGCCCGGCTGCCCTGCCTGCTGGTGGATGGTGTAATTGCGCTGGATGCGGGCGGCCTGACTGCATCGCTTCCACTGGAAAGGCAGCGGCAGATAAAGGCCGTGTTGCTCACACACCATCACTTCGATCACTGTAAGGATTTGATCATGCTTGGCGCAAATAACAGCCTGCCTCCTTCAACGGTCGATGTTTACGGGCTGCGCGATACACTCGAAGTGGTTTATCTTTACCTGCTGGACGGGAAGATGTACCGCGATTACACCTGCTGGCCTTCTGTGGAGAGTCCTCGTCTGAAGCTTAAGCCCATTGCATTATTTCAACCCCTGCTTATGCAAAACCTGGAAGTGCTGCCACTGCCGGTCAGCCACTCTGTCCCGGCGATCGGTTACCTGGTCAAAGCACAAAGCGGCAAGAGCATATTTTACGCCGGTGATACAGGGCCTGGTTTGGCGGGATGCTGGGAGCGTATAACCCCGGACCTGCTGGTAATCGAGGTCACGGGATTGAACCGTGCGCAGGAAGAGATGGACAGGCTGCGTCACATGACGCCCGGTCTGCTGGCGCAGGAGCTCGAGGAGTTCCGCAGGGCCAGGGGTTACCTGCCCCGCGTGATCGTCAGCCACATACCAGTGGCATACGAGGACGAGATGCGTGCTGAGATAGACGCTGCAGGCAAGCAGGTCGAGATGGAGCTGGAGGTCGGGTACGAAGGGCTAACGATCGAGCTGTAACCGGATCACTCGAGAACGCGGTTTGCTTCGCTGCGAGGGTTGGGCATATCGGTTTTGTAGTAATCAGAAATTCTGCAAGAAATATTTGAATACGTTCCAGATTTCTCTATCTGGAAATATTTCTGACGTTCAAACCAGGCTACCCTGGCGTTTACCCATCAATCACTGGGAGTCATCCAATGGTATTAATACTTTTTTTCTAACGCGAATCATATCTTTAGAGTCAGTGTAATCATACTTAAGGCCGTTCTTTGTTAAGGTCGGCTTGTGTAAACTCGTCTCACATAATAGTGGAGCACTAAAACGGGATTGAAGATAACGTTTTACTGGGACAGCTTCAAGAAACTGGTTTGGGCTCCAATTAAAAAAATATTAATTACAAGGAGGAGTGAATTAGTGGGAAAACTTGAGGATGGATAAGTCTTAAGCTATTTTGCCTGCCCAATCTGAATTGTGAATATTTTGTAGTAGTCGACAACACTTATCACGGAGGTGTATTTAGTGGAACTATCTTCTTGGCGGGATATCATCCTCATTATCTGGGGACTGGTAGCTACCGTAGCAATGGTGTTCATATCGATCATGCTTTTCCTGTTTTACCGTAAAACGATTTCTGTGCTTGACTCAACGGATTTAATGGTAAATAAGGTCAGCGAAATTGTAGATTACGTAAATACGGAAGTTGTAAGGCCGGTCAGCCGGTTTGGCACGATGATCCAGGGGATAATGCAAGGCATTAGCATATTTGGCAGTATATTTAAGAAAAGGGAGGATCAAGGTGAATAGAGAAACAAGTAATGGATTCTTTTCTGGGTTAATACTGGGAGCGGTGGTTGGAGCGGCCGTTGCTCTACTGTATGCGCCTCAACCTGGGGCAGAAACCAGGCGCATGGTCAAAGAAAAAGCATTGGAAGTTAAGGAAAAGGCCGCAAAGACAGCCAGCAAAATCAAAGAATCTGTCAGTTCTGTTGTCAAGGGGGAATACTAGACAGCGCTGCAATAAAAGCGCTGTCTAGACTATTTCTTGAACCACGAATTATAATCTAGTCGGTCTTAAACCAACGAGTCTAAATTGTCATATATGTAGACTGGCCACTTTCACCTTTAGGTGAAAGTGGCCAGTCTCATGATTATTTGGCTAAATTACAATTTGCGGTGACGTGAGTTAACTACAAATTAGTAATGTCGAAGGGAACCTGCTTGCCATCGGGCGTATAGTCGTAGAAGCCTTTACCGACCTTGCGTCCCAGCCTTCCGGCCTTGAGCATTTTCTCCATGAGAGGTGATGCTGTAGCGATATCCGAAGCGCCCAGCGCCGCGAAGGATTTGCCCACGCGCATATAGGTGTCGATACCCGCGTTATCTGCGATCTCGAAGGGTCCGATATTCCAGTTGAAGCCGTAACGCATGCCTTTATCGACGTCTTCAACCGATGCGATGCCGTTCTCCACCAGCGACAGCGCCTCGCGGAAGGCGACACCGCTGACACGGTTCATGATGAATCCGGGAATATCCTGCATGACCTTGACCGGGTACTGACCGAGGGAGGCTATGAAATCCACGCTCTTAGCGAACACGGCGTCGGAGGTCTTCTCTCCCTTTATGACCTCGACCAGCCTCATCATGGGCACGGGGCCGAAGAAATGCAGTCCGACCACGCGCTCGGGGTGTTTGGCCAGTGAGGCCAGGCGCGTGATGGGTATACTGGAGGTGTTGGATGCCAGCATCGTCTCTACCGGGCAGGAGGCATCCAGTTTCCTGAATATTTCCTTTTTCATGTTCTCGTCCTCGAAGACGGCTTCGATGACCCACTGACACTTCGGGGCGATGGAAAGGTCGCTGACCGCGCTGATCCTGTCCCGAACCGCCTGGGCGCTGTCCTTGATCTTGCCTTTGCCGGCAAGCTTCTCGGTCGACCATTTGATCTGCGCCAGGCTCTTTGCGATTGCTTCAGGATTTAGATCCTGCAGGTAGACGGTATAGCCCGCCTGGGCAGCTACCTGGGCGATTCCTCCACCCATGAATCCAGCGCCGATGACCAGGACGTTATCCATCTTGATATCTCCTTCAATTTATTTGGTATGTTGCAGCCGGGTTAGCTTATTGTGCATAAATCAAGTGCATTTTACAACAGTATCCAACCGTACCCTCGCTTTTCTCACGGCATATTTTCGCATGACGCGCGTGGCCTGCCTTTGTTATATAATAATGAGCGCCGCCTCAAAGGGCGCTGCCATGCCGGGCGGCCGCCAAATAACTTTTTATGGAGGTATCCCCCATGCCTTTAGTCGAATGGAGCGTTGACGAAAATATCGCCTTGCTCACTATGAATAACGGTGAAAACAGGTTCAGCATAGGCTTTTGCAATGAGCTTCTCAATGTCCTGGACGATATTGAAAAGAAGACCACCGTCAATGCGCTGGTGGTGAGGTCCGCCGACGAAAAAATCTGGTGCAATGGCATGGACCTCGACTGGCTGGTGCCTGCTATCGGCCGCAAGGATCCCGACGTGGAGAAGTTCTTTAAGGCGCAGGACCAGGTATACAGGCGCATAACTTTCTATCCCATGATAACTGTGGGGGCGATTACCGGACATGCCTTCGCCGGCGGAGCCATACTGGCCTGCTGCTTCGATTTTCTCTTTATGCGCTCCGACCGCGGTTTCCTCTGTTTCCCGGAGGTCAACCTCAACATCCCCTTCCTGCCGTATATGGATGCCCTGATCAAGAGGGCCCTGCCCATGTACAAGGTATTTGAGGCCCAACTGACCGGCAAGCGCTTCACGGCGGCCGAGCTTGAAAAATGCAACGTTGTCCGCAAGGCCTGTCCGTCGGCCGACGAGAGTGTTAAAGAGGCCGTCGCCTTCGCCAAAAGCCTGAATAAGGGCAGGGGTATTGTGAGTGAAATGAAAAAAATCATGAATGCTCAGATCGGGGACTTCATGGATAATGTGGTAATGCCTAACCTGGATGGAGGCAGTGTCCCAATAAAATAGGTACGCCAACTCAACTTGATGAAAACCGATCACATTCGACGCAAAGTAGTTCTCGTCTTAATATTGCCTTTAATCGGCATGGCAGTTGTTCTGGGCGCATGCGGCGGTCCCGGCATAGCAGATTCGCTGGGAACAGTGCAGGCTGACGGTGAGGCTGTTAGCGGCATAATCGTGGACAGCGCCGGCTATATCGTAACCGGCAGCGATGCCCTGGGAAACGCAAGCGCTCTATCCGTTGAGATTAAGCCGGGGCAGAGCTACACGGGACGTTTGATCTGCAGGGACAGCGCCAGGGACCTGGCAGTAATTAAATTGGAGGGCGATTACCCTGCGCTCAAACCAGCCTTGCTGGGAGATTCAGATCTATTGGGGCAGTGGGAGGAAGTGACTGCCTGGATTTCCAAACCCGGCACTTCCGGCCCGGAAGGGGCAAAGGGCAATGTGACCTTGCTGACCAAAGATGAGGGAATTGCCTACCTGCAGACGAATGCCGCGCTGGACCCCTCAGCGGCGGGCAGCGCTGTCTTGAACCAGGCCGGCGAGCTGGTGGGCATGGTTTCCTGGAATGCCGGCCGGGCGGGCCGTGAAGGCTATGCGCTGGCATCCAACGAGGTGAAAACAGTGTTGTTCCGAGCGCAGGAAGCGGAGTCTGCCCCGCTCACTGTTGAGCCGGTAGATCCCCCCACAGTTTTCAGCGACCGTGCCGTAATTTCCTGGCAGACCAACCGCCCGGCAACCGGCCAGGTCGAGTTCGGTCCAAAATCCTCATACGGTATCAGGACGGCGCTGGATACGACCATGCTGACCACACACGCAGCTATATTGCAGGGACTGCTGCCTAAAACAACATATTATTTCCGCGTGCTTTCTGTCGATTGCTGCGGCAACACCGCCGCATCAAAGGGATATACATTGACAACAACGGCAGCCGGTGCCCAGGGGGGCGTATTCGCGATCTCAAATATAGACGTCTACGATATCACCAGTTCAGCCGCGTCGGTGCGGTGGATCACCAGCAAACCGGCCACGGGTGCGGTGAGTTACCGGGTGGATAAAGCAACTGAATCTGATACCGAAACCGATAAAAACTTCGTTTATGAACACAAATTCAGGCTGAACGGCCTTACGCCGGATAAACGCTACAGCGTAAGTATAAAATCTGAGACGGATTTCGACGAATCTGCTGAGCAGGCGCTGGCCCCCTTTACAACACCGCCTAAATCACCTGTCTGCTGCAAAATGAACTGCAGGATACCCGAGTTCTCCTTTAAAACTCTACAGGGGGAAGATTTTACTAACAAGGATATCGCGGGCAAGAAGGTATTTATCGTCTTTACCAAGACCAGCTGCTCGACCTGCATGCAGCAGGCTATTTTCCTGAACGATGTCTATCTCGACTGGCCAAAGGGTACTGACATGCTGATGTTCATGGTGGCCAGCAGCGAGAAAAAAGCCGATGTCGAAGAGTGGATCGAGAAATACGGGCTGGTCATGCCCGTTTATCTGGATCCGACGGCAGATCTTGCAAGCGTTTGCCAGTTCCGGACAATACCCTCGGCACTATTTTTGGATACAGGGTCAGTCATCAGGGATTACAAGAGCGGCGGATTCGGCAATAAAAAAGACATGGAAGCGTCGTTGAAGCATTTCTACGAGGTAGAGCGATAGCGGTGCTGTAAACATTCACCGTATATAATCAAAGGCGGGCGCCCCGTACGGGGCGCCCGCCTTTGATTATACAGCTAGGACTTGAATATGATACTGAGCGCACCTGCAAGATCGATGGTATCACCGTCCTTGAGTGCGTGTCTGCCTGTGCCCTTGATGGAGGAGCCGTTCAGCCTGGTGCCATTGGTGCTGCCGCGGTCCTCGATGTAGTACTGGCCGTCTTCATAGCTGACCGTGATATGTTGCCTGGATATAAGCTCGGCCTTATCAGTGGAAACCATGGATTGGAAATCCCTGCGTCCCAGTGGCTGGCCGTCGCCTGCCAGCGAGAGCTCGCTGCCGTTAGAGGCAATGAATTTTGCAGCCGGTGCTACAGCTACCGGCGTGGTTTTGGGGGAACCTGTTGCCGGCAATGTAGCTACCGGTGAAGTCACAGCCGGCATGGTGCCCCCGCGTGCGGCACCGTAATGAGCACTCTGAGCAGCGGGCCTTCTCAACAGCAGTATGACTATTATGATGGCAGCGGCAGCCAGCAGGGCGATAAGCAGGATGTAGGGAAGCCACCAGGCCAGTGTAGCTCCGCTGTTGCTGGCGGGTAACTGGCTTGTAACGGGGGTTGTTTCCACCGTGCCGGTATAGGTGCTGCCGGTGTAATAAGTGCTGCCGATATAGGGAGCCACAGTTACTGTGGTGCTGGCCACCACACTGCCGCCGCTGTTGGATGCAGATAGTGTGTAAGTGGTTGTATAAGCGGGGGTCACAACGTATACACCTGTATTGGGCACCGAGCCCACTGCCGGTGATATGCTGATATCGGCCGTATTATTCACCGTCCATGACAGCGTGGACGACTGTCCCGGCTGGATGTAGCTGGGGTTAGCTGTGAATGAGCTGATAATGGGGGCATAGACCGGGGCAGGTGTGGAAGGCACTACCACATAGGGATATGTAGTCGATATCCAGGAACTGTAGTACCAGGGCATATATGCGTAACGCGGGTAGTATGGCACAATGGGATAGGGCGGATTGGGATATGGAGGATGGGGATGAATGGGCCCGGGTGGGAATGGAGAAGGAGGTCCCGGAGGAGGTGCTGGTGGAGGGACAGGCCCTGGCGGTGGTGGCAACGGCCCTGGTGGGAAAGATACTCCGAGAGTGTCTGCCGGCGGCTCAGAGCCGGCCGGGGCTGTGAGTGGCGATTCGGGTGGCAGGGGTGGTGGCGGAAGCGTATCGTCCGGCGGGGGTGGCGGAGGTGGTTCAGCTTCGGCTATAAGTGTAGGCGGCAGAGATGACTCCTCCGGCGCCGGTTCTGAATCGGTCACAAACGGGTCTTCTATTATCGGGTCCGGCGATTCATCGACCGGCTCGGGCTCGACCGCGGTTTCCTCGCTGGAGACCGGTGCTGTCGACTCCGGGTCAGCAGGAGTTTCTGAGGGTACCGGCTCTTCATCGTAGAACAGGCTTGCAGACCCGTTTGCTGAAATATCCTGTGACGCAGAGGCTGGCGCAAGCGGCAGCATGAGGGCAGAGCAAACTAAAAGCACTGCCGCCAGGAATTGAACTGTCTTTTTAATGATCATTTTATCCTCCTCTTGGATAGCTATATTTTAAAGGTGATACTCAATTTATCGGCCAGCTCAACGACATCGCCGTCGACCAGGGACTGCCTGCCGCTGGCGCGGATCTCAGAGCCGTTGATCCTGGTACCATTTGTGCTGTCGCGATCCTCGATGTAGTATTTTCCGTCTTCATACCATATATTGATGTGTTGCCTGGAGATAAAAGTGGCCCTGTCCCCAGGCAAAAGTTTTTCAAAATCCTGGCGGCCGAACGTCCTGCTGTTGCCGGCCAGCAGCATCTCACTGCCATCGGGCATCACCAGCTTGGCCGGCGGAGCTTCCGTAACGGAAGTTGACACTCCCGGGTCGCCTGCTACTGCTGTGGCGGCAGTAGATTTAGCGGCGCCAGCCCGGGTGCCTGACCCGGGCACTGATTGTGATGCCCTGGGCCTCCTGACCATCATTATGACTATCACCGTAGCGGCTATGGCCAGCAGTCCTAAAAGGCCGAAAATGAGGTAGGGTGGCTGCTCCACTATAAGGGTCACTGCTGCCTGCTGCGCCGTGCCGTCGATGTATGTGGCGGTGAGGTCGTATGTGGTAGTTTTATCGGGCTTAACCGTCGCCGTTCCTACGGCATCTAAGTTACCCAGGCCGGTTATAAAGACCTGAACCGCGGCCGGGGCATTCCATGCAAGTGTGGTAGATTGCCCGGACTGGATGGTGGGCTGCTGTATACTTAGTGTGGGAAATACCCTCGGTATGACATTGATAGTAGTGGAGGACGTGACCGTGCTGCCTGAGCTTCCCGTCGCCGCCAGTGTATAAGTGGTGGTTGCGCCGGGGGTGACGGTCGTTGAACCAGATGTGCCGACCGTCCCTATCTCGGGTGTTATAGAGACGCTGTCGGCGTTGCTGGTGCTCCAGGTGAGTGTAACAGTCTGTCCGAAATCTATTGAGGATGCATTGGTACTGAAGGAGTTGATCACCGGCTGGTATACCGGCCAGGGTGACGGCCCGCTGTAGGGCGAGATATTACCGCGCGTGTAACTGAAGCTCAGTGTACGCATTGACCAGGAGAAGCCGGAATTGTACCACATCTTCCAGATATAGACCCCGTCAGGATCCCAGGATTGAGCGCTGAATGGACCGATGCGCCACACGCCAGCATAAGGCCTGTACCACCTGTAACATAGCCAGTGGCCATGAGGGGTGCTTCCAGGAGGATAGTATTCCCACAAGTAGAAGTAGCCCGGGCCGTCAAATGACACGACCAGGTAGCACAGGTCGTTGCGGTACAGGTTGTATAGCGTTTGGCCATAGCTGGTTACCAGGTAAGCATTTACAATGGACCCGGCGGCTCCCGCCGGAGGTGATGGCGGGACTGTCATCTGGAGCTCCGGCCAGGTCTGGTTGTAAGTATCAACTCCGACCGGGGGCTCCACCATCTCACCGCCCTCCGATGGTGGTTGCCAGCCTTCATCCGGGTTTAGCGGTGGGGACGGCTGGGCCTGGACGGGTGAAAATACGGCAGCCGTGGCCGATACGACTATCAATGCCACCAGCAGCGGTATCATTATCTTTTTCATATACATAAATCACCTCCCCGGTGATCTCTTTTAAGTATACGGATGCATTTATCTCCCTGCATGACCCGGTCCTGACAGGTGCCTGACAATTTTCAAAAATATTGTGGTTTGCTGAAATACTGGCCGGGCAAGGCAGGCCTTGAACGAATTAAATAGACTGTAAGTCGGCTTTAAACTTTAAGCTGACCTTGCCGGCCATCTCGATTACATCTCCATCGTGCAGCTCCAACGAACCCTCGCCCCGTATATTGCGGCCGCTGACCATAGTGCCGTTAGCGCTGCCTATATCCTCAATATAAGGCCTCCCGTCCTCGAAGCTGATCCTGAAGTGCTGCCTCGATATAGCTCCCAGTTCATCCAGTCCCAGCGACCTGGCAACCTGGGCCCGCCCGATTTCTCCGCCTTCGACCCCCAGCCGTATCTCCAGGCCGTTGGGCAATTCCAGGGTGGCTGCGCGAGCGCCGTGCGCCGGTGGCCGTGATGGCAGCGAAGGCTGCTCAAGCAGTTCTACCAGCGGCTGCCGCTCTGCCTTTTGCGGGGAACGCCGTTCACGCAGGGACCGGCGGGCAAACCATCCCATGAGCACAATGACGACGATGACGGATGGGGCAACCAGCAGGGTCACGGGATTGATTAAGAAGCTCAGCAGCCGGTCACCTGCTGATGCCGGCTGCGGGGTTACGGGGACCGGATTCGGTTGCGCTGTATCCCCCGCGCCTTTGTCGTAATTCCAGTAGACAAGGGTGCTGTTCTGTGCACCGCTGTCGCCGGGCGCCCACTGGCCGTTTGCATAGAAGCGGAGCCTGTAGATGTGCTGTCCTTCCGGCTCGTCCTCGCCCGGCCTGAACGGGCCCAGCCTCCACTGCCCGGGATCCGGCAACTGCCACTTGTAGGCGATCCAATTGCCCTGGCTTTCGCTCCCCTGCGGGTAATATTCATATATATACAGCCAGCCCGGGGCGTTGATATCGATATCGAGGTACCATTGCTCGGCGCCCGAGATGTCGCGGCCGCCCGTGGCGGACGTTCCCCGCAGGTTCGCCGTCAGCCCGGGCGATGTGCTCGGAGGCTGAGCTGTCTCCCCCAGCAATTTGAAGGGAACCGGCGGTTCTATCTCTTGATGCAGGGTATCCGTCGTGGGATCGGGGATAGTTGAGTTTTCGGTGGGGGCGCCCATGGCATATGCACAAACATGTGTAACAGCAACGGCGCCCAAACAGGCAAGCAGAAGGGCCAACGCGAAGCTCAATATGGGACCCGGCCGGCTCATGTGGAAACCTCCACTGCTTTCATCTGTTCGGCGCATGAAGTAAGAAGCGCTGAATGCATGGCCACGGCACTGGCGAACCGGCTGCCCGGGGAAAACATAATCGCCTGCGCAAGGCAGCGGGAAGTCCTATTGGATACGCCTGCCGAAACCATGTAATCGGCCACCGTGCCGGCCTCTGCATAATTGCGCGGCCAACTGGTCTGGATCAATTCGTTGCACAGGTCGTTGGGTTGCCTGAGTGTGAGCAGGTAGATACAGGTTTGGGCCAGCCCGCACAGGTCGCAGCGCTGGTCGCTTTCACCCCCGATAAAAAGTTCAGGTATGTCAAAACCCTTATTGGCGATCTGGGTGAAGGGGTCAGTCCTGATTGTATCCTTCTTCATGCTCTCCAGGCTTTTAGCCGTGCCGAAATCTATCAGCTTGATGTCCCCGTTTTCACTGAGCATGATGTTTTTGGGGTTAACATCCCTGTGCACTATACCGGCAGCGTGGATATAGGCCAGGGCATCTATCGTCTGGCCGGCCCATATCAGAACCTTGTGCTCGCCTGCCGATGACCTCGGCGAGGAGGACATTATAGTTTCCCCTGTCACAAGCTCCAGCACCAAATGTAATTCCCCCCTGTAATAAAAATCATCCAGATATGTGACTATGTTGGGATGTTGCAGCCTTTTGAGGAAATCCGCTTCCTGGCGCAGCTTTTCAAGGTAAACATTGTCCATGGTAGTGCCCCTGCGTGGTGTTTTGATGATGCACTGCCTGCCGCTGGTGCGGTCCCTGGCCAACCAGATATTTGCCATGCCCCCCTGTTTGAAGGCTGGAGCTTTGATCTCGTAGCGGCCGTTAATGCGGTGCTTGTTTTGGGGTTGTGCCCGCTGTTGCTGAGGCTTTCCCCGGTGCACGCTTGCCGCCATTATTTTCCGCCGCTGGATCTCCTGGATAATGGCAACTGTTACCGGCACACTGGTGAAAACCAGCGCTATGACTATAACGATGATGGTGGGATCATCCATCAGTCTGTCCTCACCCCTGTCTTTGCCGATACCAGCGCCTGCCAGGATGGTAGGCCGGCAGGGCTGGCGATAACAACCGATATATTATCCGGGCCGCCGACCAGGTTGGCCTGAGAGATAAGGTCGGCGCAGGCCTGCGTGGGGCTCTGCGAGGCAAGCACCGTTTCCTCTATTCTGTCGTGAGGGAGCACTCCACAAAGGCCATCGGAGCACAGAAGCACGTTGTCCCCGGCGTAAAGCTTGATCCGTATCAGGTCTGGAACACTGCTGGCGCTGTATCCCAGGACTCGCGTTATTTCGTTGCGGCGCGGGTGGCCCAGTGCCTCGGAGGGCGATATCTGTCCGATATCTACCAGCTCCTGTACCACGGAATGGTCAGTTGTGACTTGAATAGCCTCCCTGGAGTTGATGATGTAACAGCGGGAGTCGCCGATATGTGCCAGGTACATATCCTGGCCTACAATAAGGGCGGCAGTAAGCGTGGTCCCCATGCCCTGCAATGACTTTTCGGCGGCCGCCTCGATGACGGCGCTGTTAGCCTTGTCGAAGGCTGCGGCCATCAATGGCAGCCCGGGCACTGATGCCCTGGTCAGCAAGCCTGAGATACATTCGGACTGAAAAATCCTGATAGCCAGGTCGCTGGCTATCTCTCCGGCGTCGTGGCCCCCCATCCCGTCGGCAACGGCGAACAGCCCGGCTGATATCACGCCGGAGTGCGTCCGCAGGTCGAAGGTGCTGCAGAAAATACTGTCTTCGTTCAGCTTTCTCACCAGGCCGGTGTCCCAGCCATAACCTGTATTCAATCGAATCTCCCTCGTTTGTTTTTTAACTTATCTTGAAAATGAGTGTGGTCCCCGGCTGTCTGGCCAGCTCTATCCTGTCGTCATCACGCAGCGGGTGCCTGCCCTTATGGTGGATATCGACATTGTTTACCCTTGTATGATTCGTGCTGCCTGTTCCGTCGCGCCCGTGGTCCTGAACATAATAAGTGCCATTTTCACACGTTACCAGTATATGCTGCCTGGATACGCTCATGAGTGCATCCAGCGGCAATTTGCCGTCAAAGTTGCTGCGCTGGATGAATTGTGGGTTGGCCGTGAGAACGATCTCCTCACCCCACGGCATAATCAGTTTCGCTGCAGCCCTCTCCGGCGCGGCTTGAATAATCTCCTCGGCAACAGTGTCGTTGACCTCAGCTTCCTGCTCCCCTTCCAGATAATGGCCGCAGCTGTAACAGAAAAAGCTGCCGGCGCTGTTTAAGCCATGACAGGCCGGGCAGATCACGCTGATGCTTATTACCTCTTCCATTATGATCACATAAGTCTAAGCTGTTAAAGATTATACTGCTTGACAGCTTGCTGACGAATACCTAATATAAATCTGACATATATAATCTCTGCGGCGAGTGTCTTTGATATATTATACTGCAACATGAAACGCAGGTTGCACATAGCTGGAGGCCGAAATTGGCTTTCATCATAGTAAAGAAAGGCGATGCCGAGGATATCGGAAAGATATTCACCCTGAGCAAGGCCAGCATGGTGATCGGCCGCCACACACCCAAATATAAGCCAGATATCGAGTTAAACGACGAGGCGGTCTCAAGGCGGCATGTTGAGATCGTTGAAAAGGATGGCCGTTACCAGTTGCGGGACCTGGGCAGCACAAATGGGACCATGCTCGATGATGACAGGATATTGCCAGGTAAACTTTACGATCTGAAGCACAACTGCAAGATCGGGTTGGGGGTGGCGGCGGGCCCGGCGCATATACTGTTGGTATTCAAAGAGTCCGAGAGCACCAATCTGCTGGCCAGGAGGGGTGTGGAGACAGCTGGGCAACTCGCCGCCACAGATGTAAGCTGGTTGGAGGTTGATGAGGCCAAGAAGGAGATACGTGTGGATGGCGAACCAGTCAAGCTATCTAGAAAAGAGTACGAACTTCTGGTTTTCCTTTACGGCAATGCCGGGGTGGTTTGCCTGCGTGACGAGATCATCAAGGCCGTATGGGCCGATAGCCAGGACTGGGCTGCGATATCGGACGCAACGCTCGATCAACTCGTGCACCGTTTGCGCGAGAAAGTTGAGCCTGATCCTGCCAACCCATCGCGCATCGTCAGCCGCAAGGCCTTCGGATATATGCTGGTATAAAAGGCCGTCTAATAGTTGAAAGGCCGGTCCTTCCACCACGGATAAAACGTTGGCATATCCTTGCCCGGCTTCATGGGGAAGGCAGGCGGCCTTTTTTCCAGGAACGACATGATGCCTTCTTTGGCTTCCGGCGTACCAAACATCCAGTTCAGTGCCTTTGACTCAATTTGGTGGGCCTCCATCGGGTGGTCGGCGCCCAGCATCTTCCACATGAGTTGCCGGCAGATAGCTACCGATATGGGTGATGAATTGTTAGCGATGCGGGCGGCGATCTCGCGGGCCCGGGGCAACAGCGCATCGGGCTCCAGCAGTTCGCTCACAAGTCCCCGCTCAAAAGCTTCCTGCGCGTTGAACACCCTGCCGCTGTAAACCCACTCACTTGCCACGCCGATGTTCACCAGCCTGGTTAAAAACCAGCTGGCGCAGCCGTCAAAGATGATCCCGCGCCGGCAAAACACCAGACCCATCTTGGCGTTGGTTGAGGCGATGCGGATATCCATGGGGAAGGTCATGGTTATGCCGAAACCCACGGCTGCGCCGTTGATGGCCGCGATCAAGGGCTTTTTCATGTCGTAGATGCGCAGCACTACAGTTCCGCCTTCGTCCCTGTGCGGCTGGTCGTCCTCCCTGCCCATGAACCGTTGCATGAAATAGGAGCCTTCCGCGGCACCTTCTCCCAGGGCGGCCCCGGCGCTAAACGCCCTGCCGGCGCCCGTGACTATAACAACGCGCACGTCATCGTCGTTATCGGCGCGGTCGAACGCGTGGAGAAGCTCTTTGCAGGTGGACGCTGTGATCGAGTTCATCTTGTCGGGATTGTTGAGCGTAAGCGTCAGTATGCCCTCCGCTACCTCGTATTTAAGTTCTTTGTACTCCATGGGCCCTCCTTTATGCAGAATTCGGCTGGCCTTTATACCAAGGCCTGAATGACCATGAGCAACAGAGAAAATCTACACTTGTATCGAGATGCCGTGGTCCCTGAGGTCGGTGAGTATCTCAAATGCCGCCCGGTGTCCGGTGTAGAGCAGTTCTGAAACACCTTTGGCAACGCCCTTTTTAAATGTGATCCTGAGGTCGCAAGAGGCCAGCTTGCTGTTCAGACAGTGCTTGCTGCCTCCAGGCGGGTTGTAATAATTAAGGCCGGCGAACAGTTCTTTAGGAGCATGCATGCGGCCTCTGATGTCAACGTCGTCGTCGGATGATGCGAAATGCCAGTCGAAATAGGTGAACCTTCCCTCCGCTCTGACCGTCTGCATTACGTTGTTGAGCTGGTATTCCTGGCCTTTATGCCTGAGCGTGATGAGCGTCATGCGGGGTGTCCAGACAGGCCCTAATTTAACCCTGGCAGTAGCGACCTCGAGGAAGCTGTCGGGGCTGTTGTCGAACCCTGCTACCTGTCCCCAGGCGTAAAGGTCGGTATGCTTGGAGCCCCAGTTATGGTTCTGGCTGCCTATCCAGTTCTTGATTTTGACATGGTTGCCTTCGATTTCCAGAGTGCCGTTGAAGCATGCCATGGGCAGCGGAACGCAGAGCTTGGCTTTGGGAAAATTGCCCGAATACATTTTCAGGGGCAGCGGGAAGATAGCCCGGCTATCCCCAGTGTATTTAAGGTCCCAGGTGATCGTATGGTTGTGAGAAGTGGCCCCGCCCTTGAGCCAGTCTTTATGCAGAAAAGCGTCTCCGATCCTTACATCGAGGCCTGAACGGCTGAACGAGCACTGGCCGATATGCAGTTCCTTTTTTACAGCCGTGCTGGTCGAAGTTTCGCCGTTGAAATAGACCGCCCAGAGCTCGCCGATGGCCTTGTCGGGACGGCCGTGGGGATTGAAGATGGTGTACCTTATCCAGAAAGCCAGGGGGCGTTCAGGATGATTGGCGCGCAGGAAATAGCTCTCGTAATGACCTGCCCGCTGTCCCGGCTGGTAGATAGCGCAGTTGGCAGTTGCCGCAAGTTCCTTCTCAACATTCTTCATCGTTTCACCTCCCGGGACCTCATAATCATAGCCCAAAAGTGAATGAAACTAAATCCCACGCTCAATACAGTATTCCCTCAGAGTATTGAGAGCCGCGAAAAACTCTTTCATCATGGTGCCCACGGGATACATACCCCGCCTGGTGACTGAGATAACCCCGTTTTTCTCCTGGATAACGCCCGCGGTTTTAAAGAAAAGCAACTCCGCCCATAGCCTGGCGTGGATGTCGGAGTTGAAACGCTGTCTGAACTGCAGCGTGTTCAGGCCCATACCGAAGAACCTGGTCAACATGTAGTAACGGTATTGCTCGGTAGCGGAGAGATGACGGGTGCGGACTATGGGCAACCTGTTTTCTGCGATCAGCTTATGATAGCCATCCAGCGAGAAAGAATTAACCAGGAAATCGCCTCCCAGGAAGCTGACGGACCCGGCGCCGACGCCGATATAGTCGTCGTAATCGATGATATACTCGTCGATCATAAGATCGCCGCGCGAGAAGCACCAGGCCGTAGAAGCTTTGTATCCGCTGTCCAGCAACTCCTCCAAGATTATCTCGTAAAACTGCTTTTCATGGGACGTGTCCACCCTGCGGAACTTTTTGGTCAAAGCATCCAGCTTATGCGGCGAGGGCATGAGAGGGTAGAACGTGGCCTGGTCGGAGCCGAGGTCCTTGAAGATTATAATATCGGAGCGGAACTGCTCCACTGTCTGTGTGGGGAAGTTGAACATGAGGTCCACGTTGACTGTATCGAATTTACCCCGCGCCAGCTTCAGCTTTTCGATGGAGTCCTCGCCCTTAAAAAGCGTCCTCCCCATAGCCTTGAGCAGCGAGTTGTCAAAGCTCTGCACACCGATTGAAAGGCGGTTGACGCCGAGGTGTTTAAGCTGATCAATAGTCTCCGGCGTCAGTTCGCGCGGTGTGGTCTCAAGGGAGATGCGCTTGATGTCGAATTTCGATCCCAGGTAATCGATGAAGCCGGACAGCTCATCCATAAGGACGGTGGGCGTCCCGCCGCCGAAATAGAAGTCGTTAAATTTAAATCCCAGCGTGGCGTACAGGTCGACCTCCCGGCGCAGGTCTGCGAAGTAGGCGCGGGCCTGATCCTCTTTGAAGAGATAGCGGTTGAAGCAGCAGAAGGGGCAGAGTGTTTTACAAAAGGGAATGTGGATATAGAGAGATACCCTGTCCCCCCGTGTTTTACCCTCTGCAGCGATGCGAGAAAGATCCGCATCGCCTGTGAACCTGAGGAACTTCTGGCCTTCGTAGCGAACGACCGAGCCGGCAAACCGGGATATCATGACAGGGAATTATACCTTGATGGCTACTTAGCTTCCAACAATCCCATAGCGCGGTCCACCTCGCGTGCGCGGTAGTAATCGGCGTTGAAGTATTTGGAGGACCACAGGTAGCCGAAGCTGCTGAGGAAGCCGATGCCGGAGATGACCAGGAAAGAGGTCTGGATATTGACGGCATCGGAAACAGCGCCCATCAGTATGGGGCCCCACATGCCGCCCAGGATATAGCCGGTGAGCATATACAGCCCCATGGCCGTGGAGCGCTGGTAGGCGGGTACGATCTCCTGCACCGCGTTGAGCTGGGCCGCAACAAAGGCGGAG
>Ga0268276_1000870_pt1 | contig 32834 bp, 18 predicted proteins | sample saktaG_4_FD_190145 | JGI IMG/M metagenome (GOLD analysis project Ga0268276, IMG submission 190145) | Saline water microbial communities from Sakinaw Lake, British Columbia, Canada - sak_2010_1_5_45m | ecosystem: Environmental > Aquatic > Non-marine Saline and Alkaline > Saline ...
TAAAGCGGCCGATCTCGACCTCCACTCCCGGCGGTTTCCCGACGAGCGGTTGTTCGGGCAGGAGCCTGACCGCCATGAACTCGAAACCGGAACGCACGGGTTCGGTCATCAGCACGTCATCAATACCGACGCGGTTTCCGTTGGTCGAGCAGACAATTCGCAAAACCTTGTTGTCGGGTTCGTAGATGGCGTCGTTTGAGAAATAGATGTAATCTGTTTGTGTGCTCGCCACGACGATATTGGTCAACTCCTTCCATTGGCCCTCGGGGGTGTTCTCATCCGGCGCCACTTTCAACAAAATATTGGCTGGCCCGCCATTTGTGTCCCAAATGCGATACCAGAAAGAGATTTCGCCGATGCCGGTCCCCACTTTGGGCGTCTGGATAAAGGGCTGATACTGATCCAGCACTTCGCTCAGTGCGACCCCGTTTGTCGGATCGTTGTTCAGAAAAGCGGTTTGCGCGCCGGGCTTGGTTGGCTCAAACGCCCGAGACGGCTGCGCCTCGGTAATCAACGCGTTGTAGGCCTGCCAGGTGGTGTCATCCCGCGGCGGGTAGTCGCGCACGACCAGGTTGTCAATCTTGAATACGGCGTTGGAGGACGTCCCCTCGCGCACGCGCACCCGGATCCGGCCGGGGAAATCGGTGCGTATGGAGAAATTCACCGTCCCGGAGAGCACGTTATTGGTGACGATCAAGACCGGCGTCGGCTGCCACGACGGGTAGTTGTTTTCGACGGTCCGCTCAATGGCAAAGACGACGTTGCTCACGCCGTTCGCGCGCCAGTCGAACGCGATTGAGCCGATGTTGTTCGTCAGATAGGGGCTGACCAGCGCCTGCACCAAGTTGGTATTGACGCGGCTGCGGTCAAACTGCGCTTCCCCGCCTTTGGATCCCGCGGACGTGTTGAGCCACCCTCCCAGAACCAGCCAGCCCTCATTGCCGTTCTTTTCGACCCATGCTTCCTGCTCGGCCGTCGACGTCCAATTGTAATACAAGACCCCGTCGACCGTCTCTTCGGTATTGGGCAGGGTCTTGTCCGAACGGGTCACCGCGCGCCAGGGCGACAGGGCAAGTTCATCTAGCACGGCGTTGATCTCGCCCGTCGCCTCGTTCTTGATCTCCACGAATTTGGCATCCCAGACCTTCAATGGAAGTGAGAACGGGGTGTAGCCGAGCGCGCTGACCGTGACCTCGCCAATCTTCTTTCTCACGGTAAAGTCAGGCTGCCAGTTGACCCCCTCAGGCATGGGATAGGTATAAAGCCCAAGCGTTTGACTGGGTATGTCGCGCACTAGAGCGTCGCCGCTGATGCGCCACCGGTCCTGGTTATCGGCTCGTTTGCCGCCCATATACCAGTTGGCTGTGGTCAATCCGCTCCCCGTCCCCGACCCCCAATTCTCGCCGGGAAGCTGGTTGTCGAGCGTCTGATAGTTCATGACGTTGAGTCGCGAAACCGCGAGTTGCGCATCGTAGGAGATGAAGCCTACGGTTCCGATTTCGGTCAATCGGTCGGCGGATGTGTCTGCAAAGACAGGGGCGGGAGTCCAGTTAAAGTTTGTCCCTCCCAGCGTGTCGACACGGACCGTGAGAGAAACCTCCGCCGCGGTGTTCGTCATTTCGACCCGCACCGTCTTCCAATTCTCCAACGAATAACCAACCCCGACCTGCTTGGTTTGAGTGGCGCCGACCTGCACAGGCACGCCGCCTTTCCAGCGGTACACCCCGATATTGATGCGATCCTCGTTTTGCGCCGTCGAATCCCCCTGGGTCAGCCGTGTTTCATAATAGCTGGGCGGCTCCAGAAGATCTTCGCTGGGTGCAATCCACGTGAGGAGCGAGATACTGCCCAACCCCGGTGACAGGGATGAGGCTCTGAACGTCGCTTCCGCGCGGTAGTGTTTCGGCCAGTTTGTGGGCGTCTCGACAAACGGATTGAGCGTAGGCGTCCCTTTGAAATAGCTGAACCGGGTGTCATTCAACGACAGGCGCGCGTCGAATGTGAAGTTCTCAATCCCCAGCGTCTTGGATGCGTAGGTGTTCCAGACGTGTCCACGCGAGGTGCCGCCGTCGAGTTCGATCGCCCGACGGACCGTTAACACGCCCGACGGAAACGCGTTCCGTTCCTTCACGACACGGGCATAGTCAAATGCCCACCAGTTCTGGGTCAGGGCGGGCGACCCGCGGACAAAGCCGGTCACGGGGGTGGTGTCAACCGGTTCGGACTGGTATCGGCCGGGCGAGTAGGCGTCGAATCCATACCTCCACGCGTTGGTGCTGAAATCCTGTTTAAAGGTCTGAATCGCATACAGCCCCAAGCTCTCCTCGAAGTCCGTCTGACTGGCGGGCCATACGTCAAACTTCTGGTAAACCGCCCGCTTGACGATGTATTCGCCCGTCTGCCGGTCCACCCGCATCAGGAGAAATCCGTTGTATTCCAGTTCCGCCTTGATCGTGTTCGTCGCACTGCGTTCCGCAATTCCGGCCACCGGCGGATAGGGGAAGTCCTGATCATTGTCGCCCCACGACCACGGGGTGGGGTCGTAATCGGCGGCATCGATGTCATACCCCTGAGAGCCGACGAAGGTCCAGGTCAGATTGGTGATCCCCGACACGAGCGTCAGGCCCTGCCACACATGGTCGCCCACCAGATCCATGTCAACCGATGCCAAAGGCGCATTTGTGGAGACAACCCGCATCATCTGAACATCGGACCGAAACCGCCGGATCTCGTAGTTGCGATAATCGTCCTCGCCCTTTTCGACCAGCGCGGCGGTTCCCACCTCTTCGCTATAGGTGCCTTGCGGGCCGGCACCGTCGGGGTCCCGACTGAAGAAGTAGCCGTCAAAATCGCACTGGAACCAGTACGCCATCCGCCCCGCGCCGTGAGGCGGAATCACCCCCTCATACACGTCGGCGGAGATCGGAACCATGTTGGTCTGCGTCCACGGACCGCTTTCGCTCTGCCAACTGTACCAGACCTTGACGCGACGGTTGACCGACGGCACGTTTGTATCGACATCGGACACCTGGCACCGCACTTTCACGTCCTGATCTTGTGCCGGGTAGCCGGGGTTGTACAGCTTCTCGGCGAGCGTCACCCCCGTGGGCGGGCGGGAGATATAGATGTTATCGATGTTGATGGTTCCGTCTGTCGGCAATTTTGGAAGATACCCGTCTGGCTTCACTCCGTTATCCGTTCGCAGGAAGCGCACATACCTGATCTCGCGGTTGTTGAGTATGATGGGCGCCGCAACCAATTCTTTAATGCCGGTATTTCTAGGATAAACAATGTTGGTGGCCGTCTGCCAAATGTCCGCCGTCCGCCAATCCGCCGGCAGCGTGTTTGTCGTCGTATATTGAACGGCCAGTTGGGCGCCATATCCCACGTCCTTTATCATGCTGGTGAAATAAATCGTGCCTACGCCTTCGACCAGTTTAGGCGTGCGGATAAAGGGAACGTTCGCGTTGAGCGACCTCAGACGGAAATAGCGGGTAGCTCCCCCAGGCGGCATGCCCGATCCATCCGTGTTCGAATCGCAATCTTCCGCCACCCACTCCGTGGCACCGATCCTGTAGACCCAATTCGTGTAGGGGGGGCCGGAAGCAGTGGGCACCCATTTGTAATCTTGTGGCGTCAGATTCTCCTGGTCACGATCTGCATAACGGACGTAATCGAGCAGTATGGACGATACGGCATTGGAGGCTCCGGGCGCCCCCCCCACATAGGTCTCACCCTCCAGTAAGTATCGCCAGGTCACAAAATAGGACAGCGTGTTGACGGCGGGCGGAATCGTCGCCGTATAGAGATTGGTACCCGCCGTCGCCGTCATCACCTGGGTGATCCATTCGCCGCCGTTCCACGCGTAGGTGAGTTGGACGCTCCCCGCCACGATTGAGACGCCGCTGGTCGTCAGTTGCGCAATGAAGGAAACCGGCGCCCCGTTCGTCAGGCCGGCCCCGGAAGCCGGAGTCAGGATTTGAAGCGTCACATAGGTTTGGATCGCGGCGTTGTAGCTGCCGTTCGTACTGTTCACCGTGATCGTCAGCAATCCGTCCGTCAGCCCCGCAATCACGATGTTGGTGGTCACATCGCGCTCCGCAATTCCGTTAAACGGACGGTTGGTGGGGTTGGGCGGCGTCACGTTGTCACCCCACGTCCACGGCGCGGCGGCGTACCCGGCCGCATTGTTCGTATAACCAGCCGCGCCGGCAAACGTCCAGCCTACGCTGGTGATGCCCTGAATGGGGACGCGTCCTCGCCACAGATAATCGCCCACCAACTGCATGTCAACCGTGGGTAACGCCTCCCGGGGGATCACCTGCATGCCATTCACATCGGATCGGTAGGCCCGGATCCCATAACTGAGCCCCTTCAAAAGGGCCGGATTCAAGGCTGTCGCCTCGTCATGGGCGGGCTGCGGACCGGCGAGGCCGTCGGGATCGTGGCTGTAGAAGTAGCCATCGTAATTGCATGCAAAGTAGTAATGCATCGTGCCCGTGGCGGCCTGCGGGAGAGTCCCCTCGTAAAATCCCCCGGCCATGAGGTTCATGTTGGTCTGCGTCCAGGGCCCATTCGTGCTGCCCCAACAGTAATAGGCTTTGACCTGCCGGTCCCGCGACGGATTGCCGGCATCCACGTCGTCCACCCGGCATCGCACGGTCACCGCCTGATTCGACGCCGGGTAGCCGGGATTGTGCAGCAATTCAGTGATCGTGACTTGCGTGGGCGGAGGGGAGATGGTGATGTCGTCAATGGTGATGAGGCCGGAATTCCAATTCGTGCCATTGTCTTTCCGCACGAAGCGGACATACCGGATCGCACGGTCATTCAGCGTCACGGGAGTCGCATTCGTCGCGCGGTATCCGGCGCTGGCCGCATAGACCAGCGTGGTCGCCGTCTGCCAGGCTTCGGGCGCGCTGTTGGTTGTGTATTGCACTTCCAACTGGCCGCCCGCGCCGGCATCGCTCATGATGCTGGTAAAGTAAACGGCTCCGACCCCCTCATCGAGACGGGGCGACTGCACGAATGCCGCGTCGTTCGTGGCGCGGATCCCCAACGCCGGCGAGACGGACCCAGGGGGCAGCGCCGAGGCGTTGGTCACGGGGTATTTGCACATCGCGGCGAACCACCATGTCGAGGTGGCCTCACCCACCTGATAGGTATAATTGGTTTGGACGGGGTCCTCGGGCGTCCAGGTGGCGGCACGGAAATCGGTGAACCGCGACGCATCGAGGGCGTCCGACAGCGTATAGGTGATCCTCTGTGATTCGAGGGTGTTCGTGACCCCGCCGACGGTGTAGACGCTGATCACATAGTTGGTCAGCGCCCCGATCGGCAGGCGCGGAATCACGGCTTCGTAGCGGTTCGTAACCGACGGGGACGCATCCATCCGATTGGTGATGACAGAGCCCCCCCCCCACGTATAAACCATCCAGACACTCACGATCTCGACGTCCTCCGCCAGCAACGGCGTGACGTCCGCGCCTACCGTAAAAGCCTGTCCAACGGCGATGGAAGCGCCGGAAACGGGTATGACGTTCCAGATCGCCAGATCGTCGGCGCTGACGATGTATTCACCGGTTTGTCTGTTCATCCGGACCATCACACTATCCGCTATGCCCGTGGCCTTGATGCTGTTGACCACGCCACGCTCGGCAAAGTCGTTGATCGGAATGTCATAGGGGGCGCTTTGATTGACGTCGCCCCATTCCCACGGCGTGGGATCATATTCAGATGCATCGTTTGTATACCCGTTGATGGCCACAAACGTCCAGCTCTGCGTGCCGCTCGCCGCATTTGGCACCACCCCTTGCCACACATTCTCACCCACCAGACCCATGTCAATCGCACCGGACGGCGCGTTGGTAACGATCCGCATGATCTGCACATCCGAGCGGAAAGGCCGGACGCCGTATTCGAACTGCTTCAGTTCGGCCCTCCCAATCCTTTCGTCCCGTTTGGTTTGTGCTCCGCCTGAGCCATCTGGATCACGGCTGTAAGAATACCCGTCGAAATCACAGGCAAAATAATAGGAATTCGTGCCTGCGCCGTGTCGAGGGATCACGCCCTCGTACACACCCCCGCCGAGCGGAACCAGGTTGGTCTGACCCCAACTGTGAGTCACCGTGACCCGCCGGTTGACCGACGGGATCGCGGAATCGACGTCATTCACCTGACACCGCACGCGGACCTCTTGATCCTGCGAAGGATAGCCCGGGTTCTGCAGCATCTTGGTGATCGTCACATCCGTCGGAGGGCGGGAGATGGCGATGCTATCAATGTTGATGGTTCCGGCGGTCGCCGAGGCTGGAAGCCCGCCGCCTGATGTGGTGCCGTTATCCGTCCGCAAGAAGCGCACATACCTGATCTCGCGGTTGTTGAGTATGATGGGCACCGCAACCAATTCTCTAATGTCGGTTCCATTGGGATAAACAATGTTGGTGGCCGTCTGCCAGAGGTCCGCCGTCCGCCAATCCGCCGGCAGCGTGTTTGTCGTCGTATATTGAACGGCCAGTTGGGCGCCATATCCCACGTCCTTTATCATGCTGGTGAAATAAATCGTGCCTACGCCTTCGACCAGTTTAGGCGTGCGGATAAAGGGAACGTTCGCGTTGAGAGACCTCAAACGGAAATAGCGGGAAAAACCTCCAGGAGGCTGTTCCGCTAAAGTCGTGGATACGTCGCAATCTTCCGCCACCCACTCCGTGGCACCAATCGTGTACACCCAATTCGTGTAGGGGGGGCCGGAAGCAGTAGGCACCCATCTGTAATCTTGTGGCGTTAAACTCTCCAACTGGCGATCCGCATACCGGACGTAATCGGGCAGCTTGGTCGAGACGGCATTCGTAACCGATAACGCCACGCCGGTGGTGTCGTACCGGCAGGTCACATAAAAGGTGAGCGAACTGACGGCGGGGGGTATCGTCGCCGTATAGTTGGTGCCCGACACCGCCGACATCGTCTGGGTGTTCCAGTCGCCGCCGTTCCAGGCATAGGCGAGTTCGACGCTCTCGACCACGGATCCGTCGTTGGTCGACAGGTGCGCGGTCACCGTCACCGGCACGCCATTGGTCACTTCAACCCCGGTCGCTGGCGTCAGACTGCTGATCGTCACGCCGGCCTCCAGGGTCAGAGCCGCTCCGACGCCGGCAAGGAATGCCGCGCCCACCGCCAACCGTCTCCCAAAACCGATGTTTGCATGCATAGACACCCCTCTTTCGTCCTATCCAACGCCCCACTCGTTTAGTCGCCACGAAGCAACCATTTATTCCACACCTGCACGTAATACCCCCAAGCTTCTCGTTACGTCATATTGTATGCTTTCCAAAACGCGGTGACAAGCTCGCGTTTGTGCACTGTCGCGTTTGTGCACCCCCTCATTGCTGTTTGGTCTGTTTGGGCTTGAAGCCTCGTGTCATTCGTTGTACCATTATGTCATCTTGATACCAAATGCGGCGCTTGCAAAACCTTTGCAAAAACCTTGGAAAGCCCTTGGAAGCGTCTGGAATCAGGGTTCAGGATGCCAGGGTGCAGGCCGGAAACGCCTCCTGAAAACCTGAACCCCGAACCCTCCGCTTGCACAAACCAGAGGTTTTGCATGCGCCTCATCACTATACCCGGAGCGATAAAAAATGGTTCTGGACCTCCTGACCTACGCCTCCCGTTACGCACCCCTTCTACCCGGACTGTCCGACGCGTTCGCCTTTCTGCAACGCCCCGGCACCGACCTGTTGCCTGATGGCCGCTATCCGATCATCGGCGACCGCGTGTTCGCCCTCGTTCAAACCTATGACACCCAGCCCTTTGCCGGCGGTTTCCCGGAAGCCCACCGCCGCTACGCCGACGTGCAAGTCGTGACTGCGGGATCCGAATGGTTTGGCTACGCCCCCCTGTCCGACCAGCCGATTGAACAGCCGTATGATGCCGCTCGCGACATCCTGTTCGTCCGCGGTGACACCCTCCCGTACCGGCTCACGCCCGGTGCGTTTGCCCTTTTCCTTCCCCACGACGCGCATTTGCCCGGTCGGACGACAACCACGCCGGAACGGGTACGAAAGATCGTGGTCAAGATTCAGATCCCCACGCCCACCTGATTGCGTCCCTTGCTTCACGGAAGAAGACCACACCAACCGAGGAAATATGGCACTCAAATCAATGATATTTGTTGATGGAACATGGCTCTACCGAAGCCGTCAAATCCTGTTCGAAGTGCTCGGAGCAGATGGCTTCGAAATTGATTACAAACGGATACCCGAGGTCATCGCCGACGATCTCAGCCAATGGCAGGAGGATCGTATCGACATCGTCCGCACCTGTTATTTCGGCACGCTGCCCATGAACAAACCCGGATGCAACCCGGGCAAGCAAAAGATGTTCTACGAATTCCTGGCTCTGCACTGCGGCTACGATACCGAGATTATTGATGTCGATCACCGGCATGACCCGAGCGCACGGCCCGACGATCGCTCGGTCGGGATCGCGCTGGCATCGGCCCTGGTTTATTACGCGTCCATACCGGGCGTGTTCGATGTCGCCACGCTTGTGGCCGGTGATTCGGAATACGTTCCCCTGCTGCGCCGCGTCCGGGCCATGGGCAAACGCACCCATCTGGTCACCATCCACAACACGGATGACCGTAGCTCCACCCCTTCCCTGTTGCAAACCGAACCCGGCGTGCTCGACTTCCCACCCGTGTTCCTGGATGACCACGCCCAGAATCTCAGGTTGGTCCGCGAAGAGCAGACCCGAACCTGCAAAATCTGCGGTAAGGGCGAATTGACGACCTGGGCCGGACCCGACTTCTTCTGCTCGGGGTGCCGCAACGAACACCGCCGGCAACTCCGCACCTGCGACGCCTGCGGGCGAGAAGAAGAGACCGCCTGGGACAAGCCCTACTTCTATTGTACCCCGTGCCGCAAAGAGTATCGGGACAACCGACCGGACCCGGCCTGACCCGCGCGGCAGAGGGGAATGACGCTTAAGGAGCTATTGGCATCTTAATCGTAATCCTAATCTTAATCTTAATCTTAATCTACTGGTGGAGAACGGATTACGATTACGATTATGATCGGAATCATCAAGGAGATATTGGGCACGAAAAAGCCGCCTGCGCGGGTGCGCAGGCGGCTTTTTGGCTGTCATAGGGGTCGGTCGATCACTCTTCCTGCTGCTGCCGCTGGTCGAGTTCCTCCATGGCAGCCCGGCGGGAAAGCTTGATCCGGCCACGGTCGTCGATACCGATGCACTTGACCGTGATCTTGTCGCCCACCTTGCACACGTCCTCAACCGAGGCAATGCGACGGTCGGAGAGTTCCGAAATGTGGCAGAGGCCGTCCTTGCCCGGCAGAATCTCGACAAACACGCCGAAATCTTTGAGACCCGTGATGGTGCCCTCGTAGATCCGGCCCTCCTCGGCCTCTGCGATGACCGCCGACACTTCGCGATGGGCAATCTCCATCGCCTCCCCGCTGCTGGCGAAGATCGAGACCGTGCCGTCGTCGGCGATATCGATCTGGGCGCCGGAAACCTCACAGATGCGGCGGATGTTCTTGCCGCCGGGACCGATGAGACCGCCGATCTTGTCAACCGGGATCATGATCTTCTGGATTCGCGGCGCGTAGGGCGACAGTTCCTTGGGCTGCGAGATGACCGACTCCATGAAATCGAGGATCTGCATGCGGCCGGCGCGCGCTTGATCGAGGGCCGCCTCCACGACGTCCCACGGCAGCCCGCGGAGCTTGAGGTCAACCTGGAAGCCCGTGATCCCTTTGCGAGTGCCAGCGACCTTGAAATCCATGTCGCCGCAGTGATCTTCGGAGCCCAGAATGTCCGTCACGAGGATCTTGCGGCTCTCGTCCGGCGTACAGAACAGCCCGATCGAGACGCCCGCGACATGGCCCTTGATCGGCACGCCAGCGTCCATCATGGCAAGTGAACCGACGCAAACCGATGCCATGGAGGATGATCCGTTCGATCCCATGATGTCGGAAACCACCCGGATGGTATAGGGATAATCGTCAGGCACGACCGGCGCCAGCGCGCGCTCGGCGAGGGCGCCATGACCGATTTCGCGGCGTCCGGTGGCTCCAAGCCGGCCCACTTCGCCGACGCAGTAAGGCGGGAAGTTGTAGTGCAGCATGAAGGTTTTAGACTTCGCGCCGCCGGTAATGGCATCGAGATCCTGAATATCCTGCTTGGTGCCGAGCGTGACGGAGCCGAGAGCCTGCGTCTCGCCGCGGTTGAAGATGGCCGAACCGTGCGACCGCGGAAGCGGCGCCAGTTGGGCGTAGAGCGGCCGAATCACATCGTTGGCCCGCCCGTCAATGCGGCTGCCATGCTCGATGACGTTACGGCGGACCAGATCGATTTCCAACGCGTCGAAGTATTGGACGAACTGGGGGGCGCCGACTTCGGGCCATTTCGCGCTCACCTTCGCCAGCGCGTCGTTCTTGATCGCCCGGACCGCGGTTGCCCTCGCCTGCTTGTCGGCCACGAGGAGCGCCTGGCGCAGAGGCTCTTCGCACACGCCGCGGAGGAACGTCATCTTCTCGGCGTCGGGACCGGCCTCGGTGATGACTTTGACGGGCTTGCCGAGCATGCGGCGCAGTTCGTGCTGCGCATCGATGATCTTCACGACTTCCGCATGGGCGTGTTTCATCGCGGCGAGGAAATCGGCATCGGCGATTTCATTCGCGCCGCCCTCCATCATCAGAAAGCGCTCGCGCGTGCCGGCGTAGATCAGGTCCAGATCGCTGCTCTTGCGCTGCGATTGGGTGGGGTTGACAACCCATTCGCCATTGACGCGGCCGATGCGGACAGCGCCGATCGGCCCCATGAACGGAATTTCGGAAATATGGATCGCCGCGCTGGCGGCGTTCACCGCCAGGATGTCGGCTTCATTCTCGCCGTCGGCCGAGATGACCATGCTGTTGACCTGCACATCATTGCGATAGCCGTCGGGGAACAGCGGTCGGATGGGTCGATCGGTGATCCGCGCGCAAAGGATCTCCTTCTCACTCGGACGTTGCTCACGTTTGAAATAGCCGCCTGGGAAACGTCCGGCCGCGTAATATTTCTCGCGATACTCCACCTGCAAGGGAAAATAATCGATCCCGTCGCGGGGGGTGTCGGTATGGGTCACCGCGCAAAAAACCACGGTGTCGCCGAATCGGACGCTCACGGCGCCGGCGGCTTGGCGGGCCAGAAGGCCGGTTTCGATAATCAGGTCTTTGCCGCCAACGGCTGCGGAGACCGAACGAGTATCATTCATACGTGTACTGCCTTATTTGGAGGGGAGGTGCCGCGTGCTCAACGGCGGATGTTCAACTCCTTGATCAGCGACTGATAACGCGGCTCGTCCGTGCGCTTGAGATAATCCAGCAAGCTGCGACGGGTATTGACCATACGAATCAGCCCGTAACGCGAGCTGAAATCCTTCTTATGGTCCTTCATGTGTTCCGTCAGCGCTTCGATCTTCTTCGAAAGCACCGCGATCTGAACTTCGCTGGAACCGGTGTCGCGCTCATGGCGAGCGACGGGCTTGCGAATAGCGGCTTTGTCAATCTGGCTCATGTCTCGTTGGATCCTTGTTCCACTCTGCGTTTTTCTGTTTACTTACTCCAACGACGCATCATAGAGACGAAGGATCCCCCTGTAAAGCCAAAAACGGCCACCGGACGACAGGCCCGGCCTAGCGGATCCGCAACGGGGAGGTTGCCCACCCCCTGAGACGCGTCGCAGAAAGGTGGAGAATACCCGGTTTGCCGATCAAAGGCAAGCGGAATAGTTTTCGGCAATTATTTGACTGTTGACACAACCGCCCGAAAACCGGACACTTGTCACGTACCTCGCGAGAAGGTTTGCACGAGCCTCGGAGGCAGAAAGGGCAGTCAATGCGGACAGTGGGCGTGATTCCCTCCAGATGGGGCTCGACGCGGTTTCCGGGCAAAAGCCTGCATCCCATCTGCGGCCGGCCGTTGGTGGTCTGGGTGGCCGAGGCGGTTCGGCGCGCCCACGGGCTCGACGAGGTGATCGTGGCGACGGACGACGCGCGCATCGCCGACGCCGTGCGCAGCAGTGGCGTGTCAGTGGTGATGACCCCCCCTGACCTGCCGTCCGGAACCGACCGGGTGGCGGTCGCCGCGAATCCGGGAGACGACGACATCATCGTGAACATCCAGGGGGACGAACCGCTGATCGATCCCCGTCTGATCGAGGCGCTGGTGTTGCGGCTGCGGACAGACGACGCCTACCAGATGGCAACCGCCGCCTGCCCGATCACGACGCCGCGCGATCTGGCGGCTCGCTCCGTGGTGAAGGTCGTGTGCGATGCCGACGGCGGCGCCCTCTATTTCTCCCGCCTGCCGATCCCGTGCCGCCGCGACGGCGAACCCCAGCTCCATGCGGGGCTCTATCTGCGACATCTGGGAATCTACGCCTACCGGGGCGCGTTCCTCAAACGGCTGGTTCGGGAGCCCCCCTGCGAACTGGAGCGGACAGAATCGCTGGAACAGCTTCGCGCCCTGTACATCGGCGGGCGGATCGCGGTGCTGCAGACGGAACACAGCGGCTGCGGCGTCGACATCCCCGAAGACGTGCCGCTTGTCGAAGCCGCCATGCGTGAACGGGGGCTGGCCTGAAGGACACGAAAGCGCCGCGTTTCCGCATGTCGCCGCCGTGCGGAGCCGCCGGGGCAGGTGAACCGAGATTTTCGTAGCGAAAGGATGAGCATCATGGCAACACGAAGCAGGATCGTGAAGGTCAAACAGGTGTCTTTTGGAAGCCGGGAACTGGTGATGATCGCCGGGCCCTGCGTGATCGAATCGCGCAAAGGCTGCCTGGATCTGGCGGCCAAACTGGTCCGTCTCGCAGCCAAAATGGACGTGCCGCTGGTGTTCAAAGCCTCGTTCGACAAGGCCAACCGCACCTCGGGCGACGCCTATCGCGGCCCGGGGATCTTTGAAGGACTGGCCATCCTGCAGGAAGTGCGCGACACGTTCAACGTGCCCGTGCTGACCGATATCCACGAACCGCAACAGGCGGCCCTGGCCGCCGAGGTGGTCGATATCCTCCAGATTCCCGCGTTTCTGTGTCGTCAGACCGACCTGCTGATCGCCGCCGGCGAAACAGGTAAGGCGGTCAACATCAAGAAGGGCCAGTTTCTCGCCGCCGAGGACATGGCCCAGGTCGTCGCCAAGGTCGAGGCCACCGGTAATCGGAAAATTATTCTCACCGAGCGCGGCGCGAGCTTCGGGTACCGGAACCTCGTCGCCGACATGCGCAGCCTGCTGATCCTGCGCGAACTGGGGTACCCCGTCGTCTTTGACGCGACACACAGCGTGCAGCGTCCGGGCGGCGCCGGAACCAGCAGCGGCGGCGATGGCAAATGGGCTCCCGCATTGGCGCGCGCGGCGGTCGCCACCGGGGTCGACGGCGTATTCATGGAAACGCACGTCAATCCGGCCGAGGCCCTCTCGGACAAAGCCAACGCGATCGCCTTCGGCGCCCTGGCCCAGGTCTGGAAAACACTTAAGGAAATCCATGCGGTTGTTCGCTGACACTCTGATGCGGCTGCTGGCGGCCGCCACTCTCACCGCAGCCGCAACGGGCGGCCGCGCGGCGGAGCCGGCGGACGCACCGCGACAGCCGACCCCCGCGTGGGCCGACCTGAGCGATGCCTATGACGCCGATGCCGGATCGGGCGGTGAACCGGTGGAAAACCTGACGCTGCCGATCGAGCATTACGAGAGCGGCCGGGTGCGGGCCGTCCTGCGGGCCGCTCAGGCCACCGTCGCCCGCGATGGCTTTGTGCGCGCCACACAGGTGCGGATCGAGCTGTTTGACGAGGCGGGAAACCCAAAAGGCCTCATCGTGGCCGAAAACACGCTGTTCCATCGCGAAGATCGGCGCGGTTATTGCCGGGGCGCGGTGAGCTTGACACGGCAGGAGGTCGAGGTCTCGGGACGCGACCTGTACTGGTCGGTTCCGCAACGCCGCATCGTCGTGATTGCCAACGGGCGTGTGATTGTGAAAGAATGGACGCGAAAACCGGGAGAGATGCTGTGAATGTCACGAAACAATTGAGCACGGGCGGATGGCTCGGGGTCGCGTTGGTAGGGGCCCTGTGCGCAACCGGAGCCCGCGCGGCAGATCAGGCCATGCCACCGGACGATGCACCGGAGGCGGCCGTGAACGCGGCACCCGTACCCGACGCCCCCCTTCCGGATGCCGGTGAGGCGGCGAAAACGGTGGGGTTTTCCCGCCATGCCGATTTGAAAGGGGTGCGACAGCAGCAGACCGTAATCACCTCGGAACGGATCGAATTCGACTACCAGGAGATGGTCGCCATTTTTGATGAGAACGTCCGGGTCGAGAACCCCCAGTTCCTGATGCTCGCCGACCGCGTCCTGGTCTTCCTCGACGGCACCAACGACGTCAAACAGATCCTGGCGATCGGTCGCGTCTCGGTAACGAATGACCTGCGGAGCGCGGCGTGCGATAAGGCTGTTTATACCCGCGCGGCCGAACAGATCGTTTTGACCGGAAACGCCCACTTGCGGCGCGGCGGCGACTTCATCAAGGGGGACCGTATCGCCATCTGGCTCAATGACGAGCGGATGGAGGTCTCGCCGGGAACGTTCGTCATCGCACCGGAAACAATCAAGGATCGACAGGCAGCGCACACGGACACGGACAAACAGGAGCCGCGTTGACACCTATGGAAGCACGCGCCACAGACGCCCCACGGTCGGAAACGATGAAGACGCCCGACATTGAAGCGCAGGACCTGGTCAAAAGCTACCGGGGACGGACCGTCGTGAGCGGCGTGTCGCTGTCTGTCCGCTGTGGCGAGATCGTCGGACTTCTCGGCCCGAACGGCGCGGGTAAGACCACCACGTTTTACATGATCGTCGGGCTGGTCCGGTCCGACAGCGGACGGATCCTGTTCAGGGGCAGGAACGTGACCCGCCTGCCGGTGTACCGCCGCGCCCGCGAGGGTCTCGGGTATCTGGCGCAGGAGCCTTCGGTTTTCCGCAAGCTCACGGTCGAGGAGAATCTCTTGGCGATTCTGGAGTCCATGCCCATGACCCGCGCGCAACGGGCTGACCGCTGCGCCGAACTTCTGGACGGCTTGAAATTGACCAAAGTGGGCAAGCAACGCGCCTACACCTTGAGCGGCGGCGAACGGCGCAAACTCGAAATCGCCCGGTCGCTGGTGCGTAAGCCGGCCGTGCTCATGCTTGACGAACCCTTCAGCGGCGTCGACCCGCTCGCCGTCCATGACATACAGCAAATCGTTCTGGGGTTGCGCAATCAGGGCCTTGGCATTATCATAACCGACCACAACGTGCGTGAAACCCTCTCGATCGTCGACCGGGCCTATCTGGTCTTCGACGGCCGGGTGTTGCGCGAAGGGACCCGTGATTTTTTGATTCATGATGAAACGGCCCGCGAACTCTATCTGGGGCGCGGGTTCAGAATGTAACACCGGGGCGATGTGAAAACCGCCCAAACACAAGGGAGGCGATATGCCGATTGAGATGACTGTGCGCCATGTTTCTGTCAATCCCAGGCTGCAGGAGCATGCCCAAGCCAAAGCGGAGGCCCTGGTCGATGAATTTCCCAAGATCGAGTTTGTCCACGTGATTCTGGACAAGCAGCACAAAGCGTATGAGGTCGAATACATCGTGCAACACAAGCAGGTGCCCCAGATGAGCGGCAAGGCGGCCGATGAAAACCTCATATCCGCCGCCGACGGCGCCTACAGTAAAGTGTGGCGCCAGTTGCGCAAGCATTACGACAAGGTCGCCGACTCCCATCACGAACGGAGCACGATCCGTGAGCCGAACCCCGGCTAAGGCTGAACACCCGGCATCTGCTAAGATGGAAGACGGCCGTTCCAGCCGTCTGGAGGCGCCTCGGGGAAGCGCCCCCGATGGGTTATGCCCGGATGCCGATGAGGCCACCCCGACGACCGCAACACCGGCTGCGATGCCGGCTTCTCCGGGCGCCCCCGATAGCAGCGCCGGTGCCGTGTCGGTCGGCACGTTCTTTGAACGCGGCCGCGAACGGCTCGGATTGAGTCTGGTCGCCGGCGACGGGGGCGGTTTGGCGCGCGTGATCGAAGAACCGGTATTGTACCGATGCGGGCTCGCGCTTTCCGGATTTTACGATTTTTTTGCGTCCAAACGCATCCAGTTGATCGGCCGTGCGGAATACGCCTTTCTGGAGGCCCGTCCCGAACCCCAGCGGATCGCCGCGCTGCAGCGCCTGTTCCAAGCCACTATCCCCTGCGTGGTTTTTTCCAGCGGGCTGCCCACCTTCGCCGAGACCGCACGGCTTGCCGACGCACAGCATGTGCCGGTATTCCAGACCGCTATGCCGACGATCCGCTTCACCACCCAGGCGACCCTGCTGCTCGAATACCTGAGCGCGCCGCGCCGCAAGGTGCACGGCACGATGCTCGAGGTCGCTGGACTGGGCGTCCTGATCGAAGGTCCTGCGGGGATCGGCAAGAGCGAGACGGCACTGGGGTTGATCAAGCGCGGTCATGCCCTTGTTGCCGACGATCTCACCGAATTCCGCCGCGACGCAGACGGTGTCCTCCACGGTGCGGCGGTGGCCGTGACCCGGCACTACATGGAGATCCGCGGCATCGGCATCATTTACATTCCGGCTCTTTTTGGGGTGGGCTCCGTCCGAGGGGAGAAGGCGCTTGATCTGGTGATCACCCTCCGGCCGCAAACCGAAGGCGAGCACGATCTCGACCGCTGCGGCGATCACAACCTCACCCGCGACATCCTCGGCGTGCGAGTGCCACAGTTGGTCATCCCCGTGGCTCCCGGCCGGGATCTGGTAAATATTGCGGAAACTGCCGCAATGGAGTATAAATTAAAGCAATCGGGGCGTGTGGCACATCGGGACCTCGACGAACAAATCAAGCGTCATCACGCAGGGAGTGGGGAATAAATCGTGGCACAAACAAGTAGTGGATCCAGCGAAACGCGCGAGATGGTTTTGCTGAATAAATACGGGATGCATGTGCGACCTGCCGGCTTGTTTGCCAAGGTGGCATCCCGCTTCAACGCCGACGTTCAGGTGGAGAAAGACGGCAACGTGGTCTCGGGCCGGAGCATCATGGCCCTCATGACGCTGGAAGCGACCTGCGGGACGGCGTTACGGGTATCGGCTACCGGTCCCCAGGCCCGGGAGGTGCTCGACGAGTTGTCGGCCTTGGTGGCGCGTAAATTTGACATTCCCGATGAACAGTAACGACACCATTTCCGCGCTGCCGAGAGACGGTTCCCGCTTCGAAGGGATCCCGGCCGTGGCCGGTCGCGCCATCGGCCCCGCGTGGGTGGTGCATGCCCGGTTGGACGAAATCCCGAACCGCACCGTCGCGCCAGACGGGATCGATTCGGAAATCGCCCGCTTCCACGCGGCTGTCCACGCCACACGTCAGCAAATTCTCGATCTGATGAACGAGGTCTCCCGCCGGATCGGCCCGGGCGAGGCCAGCTTGTTTGACGCCCATTTGATGGTGGTCGACGACGGCTTCCTCAAGACGCGCGTGGAGCGACTGATCCGGGAGCGCACGGCATGCGCCGAAGCGGCCGTGCACCAGGTGACCGAGGAATTCAGCGCCCAATTCGCCACCATGCGCGATGCCTACCTGCGCGAGCGGAGCATCGATGTTCTGGATATCGGCCGGCGCATCCTGCGCAACCTGATGGGCGTCTCGGAAACGATCCCCGCGACGTTCGACCAGCCGCACATGATCATCGCCGACGATCTCACGCCGTCTCAAACCGTCGGGCTGCCGCGGGACGGGGTCCTGGGGCTGATCACCGACCGCGGGAGCGCCACCTCCCACACCGCGATTATCGCGCGCGCCCTCGGCATCCCCGCAGTCGTCGGCGTCAAGCATGTCTCGGGCGATGTCCGCTCCGGCGATACGGTGTTGCTGGACGGTTACAACGGAACGGTCATCGTGCGCCCGACGCCGCAGGAGCAGTCTGCTTTTAAGCGCGCCGCGGAGGCACACCGGAAAGCCGCGGTGGACTGGAGGCGCTCCCGCAACGTTCGGGCGGAGACCCCTGATGGACACGTGGTGGCCGTGCTGGCCAACGCCGACCATACCTCCAACCTGTCCCAATTGGGAAGCCGGGGATCCGAGGGGATCGGCCTGTACCGCACCGAGAGCCTCTGGATGGAACTGGGACGGGAACCGGACGAAGATGAGCAAACGACGGCGTACCGTGACATCTTACGCGCCATGGGAAACCGTCCGGTCGTCATTCGCGTGCTGGATCTCGGCGGCGACAAGGTCTGCGGCGCCCTGACCGAGCGGGCCGAGGCCAATCCGTTTCTGGGGCTGCGCTCAATCCGCTATTTACTCAAAGAGCGGCAGGTGTTCCGTAGGCAATTGCGGGCGATTCTGCGCGCCAGCACCTGCGGCGATGTCCAAATCATGTACCCGATGATCTGCGATGTCGAGGAACTCAAGGAGGCAAACGCGCTTCTGGAACAGTGCAAAGCGGAGCTTGACGCCGAAGGAGTCCCCTTTAAAGCCGCCCTCCGCGCGGGGGCCATGATTGAAATCCCCTCAGCCGCGCTGACAGCCCATATCCTGGCGCGCCACGCCGACTTCCTCTGTCTGGGCACCAATGATCTGGTTCAATACACGCTGGCCGTCGACCGGGTCAATGAAAACGTCGCGACCCTCTACCAGCCGACCCACCCGTCCGTACTGACCCTGATCCGCCACACGGTCAAGGCCGGGAAGCGGTACAAACGGCCGGTCAGCGTCTGCGGCGAGATGGCCGCGGATCCGATCCTGGCGGTACTGTTGATGGGGATGGGCGTGGACACGCTCAGCATGACGCCCACCGCCATCCCCGAGGTCAAACACGCCATCCGCAAGACACCCTACAGTGAAGCGGCCAAGCTCGCGCGCAGCGTCGCCGCGCACGCCTCTACCGCCGCCGATGCCCTGCGAATGTGCCGCGCTTTGCTCAGCCGTACCGCCCCGGAATTGCTCAGTTAGGGGGATTCCCCAAACCCGAAATAGCGCGCGGCGTTGCGGTAACAGATGTCTTTGACGATCTCCCCCACCCATGCGCTGTCGTTTGGAATGCGGCCGGCCTCGAGATCGGAACCGAGAAGATTGCAGAGGATGCGGCGGAAGTATTCGTGTCGGGTGAAACTGAGAAACGAACGGCTGTCGGTCAGCATGCCGACGAAGCGGCTGAGGAGCCCGAGTTGCGAGAGAGCCTCGATCTGCCGCACCATCCCGTCGCGCTGGTCATTAAACCACCAACCACTCCCGAGTTGCATCTTCCCCGCCACCGGGCCGCGCTGGAAGTTGCCGATCATCGTGGCGAGCAATTCGTTGTCGCGCGGATTGAGCGTGTAGACGATGGTCTGCGGCAACGCATCGATCTGATCAAGACGGTCAAACAGCCGCGCCAGGGCTTGGGCCACCGGCCAATCGCCGATTGAGTCAAACCCCGTGTCCGGGCCGATCGCCCGGAACATCCGCGTGTTGGTGTTGCGCAGCGCGCCGTAGTGGATCTGCCACGTCCATCCGGCCGCCGCGTCCATCTTGCCGCATTCGAACAGGACAGCCGACCGAAACTGCTCAACCTCCCCGGCTGTGACCGACCCGCCGCTGCGGGCCCTGGCAAACAGGGCGCGCACGCCGCCTTCGGTATAGGGAGCGGCGTAAACCGTCTCCACGCCGTAATCGGAAAGGCGGCATCCGGCGGAGGCAAAAAAGTCGTGGCGTTTCTGCAGCGCGCCCAGGAAGTCGTCCCAGGTCCGCGCCTCGCTCCCGGCAGCCGCCCCCAGGGCATCCATCCAGTCATTCCAGAAGACGGTGCGCTCAATCGCGAGCGCCTTGTCGGGCCGCCAGGTCGGCAGCATCCGCGTGGCAACCCCCTCGCGCGCCACCTTCAGATGATGCTCCAGCGTGTCGGTCGGGTCGTCCGTCGTGCACACGACCTGCACGCCGCTGCGCGCCATCAGGCCACGGGCCGAACAGGCGGCCGTGGCAAGCTGCGGATTGACACGCTCCCAGATCGCGCGGGCGGTCCGGGGACTGAGCAGGTCGGTAATCCCGAAATAGCGCGCCAGTTCCAGATGCGACCAGTCGTAAAGCGGGTTGCGCAACAGGGAGGGCAGGGTCGCGGCAAAGGCCTCGAACTTCTCCCCGTCGGGAGCATCGCCGGTGATCAGACGCTCGTCCAGGCCGTTGGCGCGCATCGCCCGCCATTTATAATGGTCGCCGCCCAGCCAGATTCGCGCCAGATTTTCCCAACGCCGGTCTTCAGCCACGTCCCGCGGCGACAGGTGGCAATGGTAGTCGATGATCGGCATCGCCTCGGCATAGCCGTGGTACAGCGTCCGAGCCGCCTCGTTCTGCAAGAAAAAATCGTCGTGAATGAATGGTTTGTGTTCCATGGCCGCGTGAACCTCCCCGCATCCGACCCCCGAATGGGCGCCCGTGGCCGCATGGTCGCATATCCCTTTTGGGCCGTCAATCCAATACGGGCGGCTTGACAGGACGGTGCAAATACCCTATAATTCCCGTATGCCTCTTAGCGATGAGCACGAGACGCTGCGATCCGAGTTGCTGGGTCTGCACCAAATCGATCCCTACGCCAGCGGGTTGGCCGGTCAGCACCAGGCCGCCGTATGCCGGGGAGCGGATCGGCTTTTGCCGCGGCTCGCCGAAAACCAGCGGGTCCTGCGCCAGTCGTACGATCTTGTGGTGGACGCGCTGGCGCGCGGGCGGCAACTCCAACCCGCGGCGGTATGGTTGATCGACAACTTCTTCCTCATCGAGCACCAGATCCACGAAGCCCGTCTGCATTTGCCGCGCACGTACAGCCGCAGCCTGCCGCGGTTGACGGCGGGGGCCATGACGGGGTTTCCCCGGGTCTATCACATGGCCGTCGACCTCATCGCCCACCTCGATGGCAGATTGGACGCCGAGACGGTCACCCGGTTTGTCTCGGCCTATCAAACGGTCACCCCGCTGCGCCTGAGCGAACTCTGGGCGTTTCCGATCGCCCTGCGTTTGGGACTCATCGAGAACCTGCGCCGCGTGGCCGTGCGCATCGCCAACCGGCGGCACGAATGCGACGCGGGCATCGCGTGGGCCGAACGCATGATCGACCTCGCGGCGAAGCAGCCCAAACGGCTGATTCACCTGCTCGCCGAATTTGCCGATGCGGAACCCACGCTGACGGCCCCTTTCCTGGAAGCCTTCAACAGTCGGATCCGCGGGCAGGGCATGGCGCTCGCCTTTGTCCTGAACTGGGTCGAACAGGCGCTCTCGGATGAAGGCACGACGGAGGCCCAGCGTCTCCGTGCCGATGGCCATGCGCAGGCGGCGGAACAGGTCTCGATCGCCAACAGCATCGGCAGCATGCGGTTTTTGAGCGGCATGGCCTGGAACGAATTCGTCGAAACGCTGAGCGTGGTCGAGCGTACCCTGCGTGGCGATCCGGCCGGCGCTTACGCGGCCCAGGATTTCGCCACACGCGACCACTACCGGCACGTCGTGGAAAAGCTGGCTGAACGGAGCGGACTGGACGAGACGATCATCGCGCAGAGCGCGATCGACAGGGCCGACGCGGCCGCCTCGCGCGCCGGCGCGCGGACACGCGACGCGCATGTCGGCTACTACCTGGTGGGCGACGGCGTGCCGGAGCTGTCGCGTCAACTGGGATACCGCTGCGCGCTGTGCGCACGCGTACGACGTCTGGCAGCCCGCTGCGCCATGGGCCTCTATCTCGGCGCCATCCTGGTCGTCACGGCCGCCGTGACGACCGCCGCGCTGCCCGGGTTCATCGGCTTCAGCATCACCTCCGTCCGCTTCTGGCTGTTGGCCGTCACGGCGACGCTCTCCGCATCGGCCCTGGGGGTGTCGCTTGTCAATTTCCTCGCCACCCTGCTGGTGCCGCCACGCACCTTGCCGCGCCTCGATTTCTCGGAGGGCATCCCCTCCGACCACCACACCATGGTCGTCATCCCCTGTCTGCTGCAGGACGCCGCGGGGCTTGCCACCCTGCTGGAGGCGCTCGAGATCCGCTACCTCGGCAATCGGGACCCGAACCTGTTCTTCGCGCTGCTCACCGACTTTACCGACGCGGACACCGAGCACGTGCCGGGGGATGACGATCTGATACGCGCGGCACGCGCGGGCGTGGAGGCGCTGAACACGCGCCATCGACAAGACGATGCGCGCAGCGTCTTCTACCTGTTCCACCGCCCGCGCGTCTGGAACCCCTACGAGGCGCGGTGGATGGGGTACGAACGCAAACGGGGCAAGATCGAGCAGTTCAACGCGCTTCTGCGCGGCGGCGCGGCGAACGCCTTCAGCGTCATCGTCGGCACGGCGGACGCGTTCCGTTCCGTCAAGTACGTGATCACGCTGGACGCCGATACCGATCTGCCCCGCGGCGCGGCGCACCGCCTCGTCGGCGCCATGGCACACCCGCTGAATCGACCGCGCTTCGATCCGCAACGCGGCCGTGTCGTCGAGGGGTACGCCATTCTGCAACCACGCGCCTCCATCCGCCTGACCGCCGGCCGCAGCCGTTTCGCGCGGCTGTTCTCGGGCGAAACCGGTCTCGACCCCTACACGCGCGAGGTCTCAGACGTGTATCAGGATCTCTTCGGCGAAGGCTCTTTCATCGGGAAAGGCATCTACGACGTGGACGCCTTCCGAGAGGCGCTCGAAGGCCGGTTTCCAGACAACCAAATCCTCAGTCACGATCTTCTGGAAAGCGGGTATGCCCGTTCGGCGCTGCTGAGCGGCGTCGAAGTCTACGAGGATTTTCCCGTATCGTATCTGGGCGACATCAGCCGCCGGCACCGCTGGATCCGAGGCGACTGGCAGCTTGTCCGCTGGCTCTTCCCGCGTCCGCCTACGGGCACGGCCCCGCGCGGACCGAATCCGCTTTCGGCCCTCACCCGATGGAAGATCCTCGACAATCTCCGCCGCAGCCTGGTCGGCCCCGCGCTGCTGCTCTGGCTCGCCGTGGGATGGGGCCTCGCATCCGCCCCGCAGGGGGTGTTCACACGCTTCGTGGTCGCCATTCTCTTCGCTATCAGCCTCCTGCGCTCCCTGACGCACCTGTTGCACAAGCCGCGCGCGTGCGGCTGGCAATTCCACATGCGTGCCGTCGCCCGTGCGACCGGCGTCTGTCTGGCAGAGCCGTTGTTGGCCTTGGTCTGCCTGCCCTACGAAGCCGGCGTTGCGGTTGACGCGTTCTGTCGCTCAGCCCTCCGCCGCGTGTTCAGCCGGCGCGGCCTGTTGCGCTGGCGGCTGCCACAGGACCAAAGCCGCGATGCGCGCCGGACACCCATCGGCTTTTGCGCCGAAATGGGCGGTGCCGCCGTCCTCGGCCTGGCGGGCCTCTGGCTGTGCGGCCGAGCCGCGTGCGGGCTTTCCGCGTGCAGCCCTTTTCTCATCGCGTGGCTGTTTTCACCGCTCGTCTGCTGGTGGATCAGCCGTGCGACCCCCGTCTCCGCGCCGTTGCTGAGCACGGAGCAGGAACGGATGCTCAGAACGCTCGCCCGGCAAACCTGGCGCTTCTTCGAGACCTTTGTGAACCCGGCGAACAACTGGCTCCCGCCGGATAATTACCAGGAAACCCCCAGTCCCGAAACAGCCACCCGGACGTCTCCCACGAACATGGGACTTGCCCTTCTGGCAAACCTGGCCGCGCGGGACTTCGGCTATCTTTCGACCGGCCGCCTGCTGGATCGCACGCGACGGATGCTGGACGCCATGGCGCGTCTCGAACGTTACCGCGGCCACTTCTACAACTGGTATGACACCCTCGGCCTGCGCCCCTTGCTGCCGCTCTACATCTCCAGCGTCGACAGCGGCAATCTGGCCGGTTGCCTGGTTGCCCTGCGGGGCGGACTCGATGAGATTCGCCGCAGCCCCCTGCTTTCGCCGGCATTCGGCGACGGACTGCGCGACACGCTGGCAGCCCTGCGTGCGGCGGCGGGCACGCACGCGCCGCCCAATCTGATGCGGACGCTCGATGCCGCGTCCGAGACGGTGGAGGCCCTCCCCGCCGCCCCCGCCGAAATTTGCGGACGGTTCGATATCCTCCGCCAGGCCGCCGCGGATCTGACGGCAGCCGCAGCGACGGTGGACGGCGAAACGGAGGCGTGGGCAGCCCTTTTTGCGCAGCAATGTGCCGACCATGCCGACGATCTGGCCGCCCTGTTTCCCACGCCGGACGCGATGCATCCGATGCCGACGCTCGAAGCCCTGGCCGGTGCGACAGGCGCATGGCCGTCGGACGCCCGTCGCCACGCGGCCGATCGGCTGCGGGAGATCGAAGGACTGATCACGCGCTGCATGGATCTGGAGTCCGCCATGGATTTCGGGTTCCTCTACGATTCGTCGCAGCGCCTGTTGCGCATCGGATATGACGTGGATTCCCGCCGTCTGGACCCGGGGAGTTACGACCTGCTCGCCTCGGAGTCGCGCCTGGCGAGCTTTCTCCTGGTCGCCGGCGAACAGGTGCCGATGGAGCATTGGTTCGCGCTCGGACGCCTGCTGTCCGGACGTGACGGCGCCACGGCCCTCCTCTCCTGGAGCGGCTCCATGTTCGAATACCTCATGCCGGCCTTGCTGATGCCCCATTACCGCAACACGCTGCTGGACCGCACCTGCCGGGCGGTCATCGCCCGCCAGATCCGCTATGGCCGACAACGCAACATCCCGTGGGGAATCTCCGAATCGTGCTACAACGCGCGGGACGCCCACCACATCTACCAGTACCGGGCCTTCGGTGTGCCAGGCCTCGGTCTGCAGCGCGGCTTGGCCAGCGATCTTGTCGTCGCGCCCTACGCCTCCCTGCTGGCGCTGCCGTTCGCCCCGCGCGAGGCCTGCGATAATCTGCACCGCCTCGCGACACACGAAGACGCGCTCGGCCCCTATGGCCTGTACGAGGCCGTGGATTATACGCGCGCGCGCATTCCGCGCGGACAGTCGCGTGCGGTGGTGCGCGCGTTCATGACCCATCACCAGGGGATGGGCTTGATCGCCCTGGCGAACCTGTTGCTGGACGGCCCGATGGTCCGGCGCTTCATGGCCGATCCGGCGATGCGCGCCACGGAACTGCTGCTGCAGGAACGCATGCCGCAAACCGCTCCCATGCTGCGGCCGCACGAACGCGAGGTCCTGTCCGCCACCCGGAGTCCGGCGGTCGATCCAGGGGAGATGATGCGCATTTTCCCCAATCCCGACACCCCGTCGCCCGAGGTGCATTTTCTGTCCAACGGCAACTACCACGTCATGGTGACACACGCGGGCGGGGGAAATAGCCGCTGGCACGATCTGGCCGTCACCCGCTGGCGCGAGGACGCCACCTGCGACGACTGGGGGTCGTTTATTTACCTGCGCGACGTCGAATCGGCCGCCGTCTGGTCTGCGGCCTTTCAGCCGACATGCCAGGCAGCCGAACACATCGAGGCCATCTTCACGCAGGGCCGGGCGGAATATCGCCGCCGCGATCACGAGCTCGACATCCATACCGAGATCTGCGTGTCACCGGAAGATGATGTCGAAATCCGTCGCGTCACGCTCAGCAACCTCGCCCGCCACATGCGCCAGATCGAGCTCACCAGCTTCGCCGAGGTCGTCCTGGCGCCGCAGAATGCCGATCTGTCGCACCCGGCCTTCAACAAGCTCTTCGTGCAGACCGAGATCCTTCCCGGTCGCCGCGCCATCCTCTGCTCGCGCCGGAAGCGCGCACCGGACGACGCCACGCCTTGGTTGTTCCACATTCTGGTCGTGCCGGATGCCACGGAGCCGCCTACATTCGAGACCGACCGCGCGCGCTTTATCGGGCGTTGCCGCACCGTCTCCCGGCCGGCTGCGCTGGACGCGCCGGCCACACAGCGGTCCCCGCTCGCCAACGGATCCGGCGCGGTTCTCGATCCGATCATCGCCGTCCAGCAACGCCTGGAACTGCCCACGGACCGCGTCTGCATCGTGAACCTGATTACCGGTGTCGCCGACTCGCGCGCGGCCGCGCTGGCGCTCATCGCCAAATACGAGGACAGCCACTTCGTCGACCGCGCGTTCGACATGGCCTGGTCCCACAGCCAGATCGTCATGCGGCAGCTCAACGTCACGGAGGCCGAGACGCAACTGTACGGCCGGCTGGCCGGGTCTATGCTCTTTGCGCATGCGCGCCGCCGCGCACCCGCCAGCCTGATCGCGCAAAACCGCCTGGGCCAACAGGGCCTGTGGCACTTCGGCATTTCCGGCGATCTGCCGATCCTGCTCCTCCGAATCAGCACCCTCAAACGCGTCGACCGCGTCTATGAAGCCTTGCGCGCCCATGCCTACTGGCGGATGAAAGGCCTAGTCAGCGACCTGGTCATCATCAACGAAGACTATTCCGGATATCGCGCCACCCTCAACGACCGGATCATCGAGGCGATCAACGCCGGCCCGGATGCGGGGCTCTTCGACAAGCCGGGCGGTGTCTTCGTGCGCCGCATCGAGTCCCTGTCCGAAGAGGATCAGATCCTGCTGCAATCCGCCGCCCGCGTCGTCCTCTCGGATAGCGCCGAAACGCTTCAGGAACAGGTGGATCGCAGCCTCGCCCCGCGCCGACTGCCGCCGCGCCTCCGTCCCGCCGCGTCGCCCGCACAGGAACCGGCCCCTACCCCGCTCCCCCCGCGGCAGCGAATCTTTGTGAACGGACCGGGCGGCTTCACGCCCGACGGCCGGGAGTACGTGATCCTGCTCGAACCCGGCCAGACCACGCCCGCGCCCTGGGCCAACGTCATCGCCAGCCCCCGCATCGGAACCGTGGTCAGCGAAAGCGGCGGCATGGTCACGTGGGCCTGCAACGCGCACGAATTCCGCATCACCCCCTGGTACAATGATCCGGTCACGGACGCAAGCGGCGAGGCGGTCTATGTGCGCGACGAAGAAACAGGGCGTTTCTGGTCGCTCACGCCCCTGCCGGCGCCCGGCGTCTCAGGCACCGTGTGTCGGCACGGCTTCGGCTACAGCGTCTTTGAGCACGACGAATCGGGTGTGTTCACGGAGGCCTGGGTGTATGTGGCGATGGACGCGCCTGTCAAGTTCGTGGCCGTCACCGTCCGGAACCACTCGGGGCGTGAACGCCGCCTGTCGCTGACGGCTTTCTTTGAACTCGTGCTGGGTGAATGGCGTCACAGCAACGCGATGCACATCGTCACGGAGAAAGACCCGCAAACCGGTGCCATTTTCGCGCGGAATCCGTATAGCCGCGACTTCGCCGATCGCGTCGTGTTCGCCGGCTGCAGCGAGCCCGAACCCTCCATCACCGGCAGCCGCACCGAGTTTATCGGCCGGAATGGGTCGCTGGCCAAACCCGACGCGCTGCGCCGCGAGCGGCTCTCTAACGTCACCGGGGCCGGCTTCGATCCCGGCGCGGGGCTGCAAGCGGCGTTCACCCTGGCAGCGGGACAGTCACGCCAGGTCGTATTCACCCTCGGCGCGGGCGATAACACCGAGGAAGCCCACACCTGCCTCGCGCGCTTCGGCGGACCGGTCGGGGCCAAGTTGGCCCTCCAGGATGTATGGGCGCATTGGAATCAGACACTCGGCCGCGTGCAGGTGGAAACGCCCGACGCCGCCACGAACGTCCTGCTCAACGGCTGGCTGCCGTATCAGACCTTGTCGTGCCGCTTCTGGGGCCGCAGCGGCTATTACCAGTCGGGCGGCGCCTACGGGTTTCGCGATCAACTCCAGGATGCCATGGCCCTTATTCACGCCGCACCGCACACCTTGCGCGAACAGGTGCTGCGCTGCGCCGCGCACCAGTTCATCGAAGGCGACGTGCAACATTGGTGGCACCCCCCGAGCGGCGCCGGCGTGCGCACCCGTTTTTCGGACGACTACCTGTGGCTGCCCCAGGCCGCCGCCCGCTATGTCCTGGCCACCGGCGACACCGGCGTGCTCGACGAGGCCGTCCCCTTTCTTCGTGGACGCCCCGTCAACAGCGACGAAGAGGCCTACTACGAGGCGCATACACACGCGTCGGAAAGCGGAACGCTCTACGAACATTGCGTGCGCGCGCTGCGCCTCGGCCTCCGTTTCGGGGCGCACGGATTGCCGCTGATGGGCTGCGGCGACTGGAACGACGGCATGAATCGGGTCGGCCGCGGCGGCCAGGGCGAGAGTGTCTGGCTCGCGTGGTTTCTGCACGATGCGCTCACCCGCTTCTCACCCCTGGCGCAGGCGCACGGCGACGCCGCATTCGCCGCGTTCTGCAGCGAGCAGGCCGCCGCCCTGCTCACGCGCACCGAGGCGTCGGCGTGGGACGGCGCCTGGTACACGCGCGCGTTTTTCGACGACGGCACCCCGCTCGGGTCTGCGCAGAACGACGAATGCCGCATCGATTCGCTCAGCCAGAGCTGGGCGGTCCTCAGCGGCGCCGCGCAACCCGCGCGCGCCCGCCAGGCGATGGATGCGGTGAACACACACCTGGTGCGCCGCGAGGAGGGCTTGATCCGGCTCTTTACGCCCCCGTTCGATCACAGCAGTCTGGAGCCCGGATACATCAAGGGCTATCCGCCGGGCATGCGCGAAAACGGCGGACAGTACACGCACGGCGCGGTGTGGTCGGTCATGGCTCTGGCGCTTCTCGGCGACTCCGACCGCGCGTGGGACCTGTTCCGCATGCTGAACCCGATCCTCCTGAGCGACACGCCCGAGAAGGCCGCGCGCTACCGGGTGGAACCCTACGTCATGGCCGCCGACGTCTACGGCGTCGCGCCGCACATCGGCCGCGGCGGCTGGACGTGGTATACCGGCGCCGCGGGATGGATGTACCGGCTGGGGCTCGAGACCCTGCTCGGGCTCGAATGGCACAACGACCATCTGCGCCTGACCCCCCGTGTGCCCGCGCAGGGATGGGACACCTATCGCATACAGTACCGCTACCGCGAAACGACGTACCAGATCACCGTTCGCCGCATCGATCCACCCCCCGCCCGCACGCGCGTTCTGGTGGACGGCGCCGAACAACCCGACGGCCACATCCCGCTGTGTGACGACCGCCGCGACCACGCCGTCGACGTCTTCCGCTGATGCAGCCAACAGTCAGCAGGGGTTAGAACTCCGTGACCGGGGTTCCGCCCTCCAGCCAGCACATCATGTTCGCGACCAGGTAGTTCCAGTTCTGGAAGCCGCGGTTGAGGATCGGCTCGCCGTTCTCAGGTTGGTAATATTCATGCAGAGCGCCCGTCTTCTCCAAGTCCGCGCCGAACAGGGCGATCGTCTTCTGCGCCAGATCGCGGGCATCGTCCTCAAACCCGGACGTGACCAGTCCGCGGAACGTCAGATAATTCGAGATGCCCCAGATCGGACCCAGCCAGGATGACGGATTTCCCGACGCGCGCAGGTTGTACATCTTCTCCATCTTGGACAACGTTCTGACGCCGAACGGCGCGTTGAACGTGGCGGTGTTGCGATAGTGTTCACGCACCATCCGTTTCGCCTGCTTGGGCGTGGCGATGCCCGCCCACAGGGCCAGAAAGCCCGACCAGACGCCGATGCGCTGAATCAGGCACGGCCAGTCCCGGGGCTGACCCGAGTGCGCGGCGCTCCGCTGCCTCGCGACGGGCGTCAGGTTCAGATCCACGCTGTAATAGAAGCCGTCCCGCTCGTCCCAGCAATGCTCCCGGACGGCCTCGCGCAGCGCCTCGGCGTCCTGCCGGTATTGCGCGGCTACTTCAACAAGCCCCACCCGGTCCAGCAGGTAGGCCATGGCAAGCAGTTCCTTGACCATCAGGCAATTGAGATAGATCGAGCCGCTGCTGCGCGGCGGACGGCCAAACGTGCAGGGGTCATTGTCGACGCCGATGGCGCTGTCATCCTGCCAGAAATAGAGCCCGCAGTCGTGGCGGTGGTGATTGCGGTAGTTGTTGACGAAGTACTGGAGATACATCAGATCCTCGCGCAGCCACTCCGCATCACCGCCCTCCTGCTGCACAATGAACGCGGCATGCTGGGCCAGACACGGCTTGTGCATGTTCTGCGCATAGATATCCGCCGGTGCCGCGTTACCGGAGCGGTTGATCCAGATGGGGATCCAGCCGCTGTGTTTCCGAGCATACTGCAGCCAGTTTTGAATGCACCCTTTTTCATAGCCCACCAGCTTTTCGCGTTCGGCAGGATCGTTCGTGAGGGCGACGATCTGCCGCAGCGCCACATTGGTGAGCCACGAGTCCCAGTCCCACAGGACATCGCAGTATTGCGCGCTGCCGGGAGTCAGAAACGGCAAGACGATCTCCCCGCCCGGCTCGCGATACATGCCGTGATAGTCCTTAGCCAGAAACGCCTGCAACCGCGCCGCATGCTGTGCCGCTGTGTGTGCCATATTACCTCGTCTTGAAGAACCCCCGGTCGTACGCAGGCCATCATAACCCAACCGGATCTGTTTCTCCAATGTGAAAAAGGTTTTCGATTAGCGCCCGGATCGGCGAAACCCGGGGAGGCGTTTGAAAAAACGACTGAAGACGCGGCGAAGCGCGTCCTCAGGGACGATGGGAGGCCCATCTCTAACCCGCCTTCACTCTTTCCTTACGTGGTGAATTCAACTGTCGGATCTAGGTTAATCGATTTGTGTGTCGATTTGTGTTGCCATATAGAACATTTATGTTATATTGAACTGCATGAACGAAGTCAGGTCTCAAACCATTGAGGGCATTCAAAAGCTGGCTGCGGGGGTGATTGCCACCAGCCCAGCCGGTCACAGACTATGTCTGATTGGCGGATTCAGGTATCGGCTCCTGAGCCATAGCTGCCGGACCTCGCTGGATATCGACTATCACTGGGACGGCAATCTGGATGGCAAGCAGATGGAGATCGTGGATCTGCTGAGAAGCAAGCTGCTCCCCGAGGTCAAGCGGCGTTTCGGTTACGAGGGGACGGTGTCGCCAGCGACCGGCCCGGATGCGAAATCCCCATTCGTTAGGACAGTATTGGCATCCTTCCACCGCACGGGCGAGACGCCCAATGCCGCTAAGTTAAGCTCTTCTTTCGATCCTAATCGTAATCCTAATCGTAATCCTAATCCGTTCTCCACCAGTGGATTAAGATCAAGATTAAGATGGCAACAGCCCCTTAACTTAGCGGCATTGGGCGAGACGCCTGACCGGATTGAACTCCCTGTGGAGGTCACATGTATACCCTGCCTCGACAAGCCCGTGGTGCGCACGGTTTCCGGCGCCGTCTATCTCACGGCATCGGACGCCGATATGATTGAAAGCAAGGTCATCGCGCTGTTCAACCGATTGTTCTTAGAAGAGCGCGATATTCTCGATCTCTTTCTTTTTCAGGACACCTTCGTTGCGGACGCTGCGAAGCGGCTGCGAACAAAGTTTGATAAAATGAAGATCAGTCCAGAATCGGTGGCAGATCGATGCGAACGACTGTTGAGGAATCGCGCGATTCATGCGCGCGCCCTTAACGAAATTATCAGCAACCAGGTTGAGGCTGCCGTCGCCGCCAACTTGAAGACGGCCGGTGGCGGGTCCCTGATTCTCGACACGGTTGTCACCCTGCTTGCAGACAAGCTCGGAATTCCGAAGGGGGACGGCTCATGAAAGCCAGGGACTGGCAGAAATACCTGGAGGAACAGCATCGCCTGCATGACAAGTCTCTGTTCACGGTGACGGAACTTGCCAATGTGGCCCAGACGTCGCGGAGCGCCCTGAACGTGGAGCTGACCCGTTTGCGTCGGCAGGGATTGATAGCCCGATATGCCCACGGGCAATACGGGTTGCCGGACGTGATCACGCCCGCCGTGTTGCTGCCTGTGATGGACGCGCATGCCTACATGACCGGCATCTATGCGCTGCATGTGCATAACCTGATCACGCAGACACCGACGCGCATCACCTGTTTCACCGATCGGCGAAGCCCCCGGGCTCAGGAACGAAGCACCCCGGTAGGCCGGTTTGCCTTCATCTGTGTGCGCAGCCGCGTTTATGCTCCTCCGCGCAGCGGCGTTGTAGCCTCTCCCGCACAGGCGCTGTGCGACTTTGTCTACATGATGCGACGGCAGGGAGTCTCCGTCGATGGGGTGGTCACCTTTCGAAATCTGACGGAAATCTCCCTGGCTGAGATCGACGCAATCCTTGTGCGCTACCCCATGACGGTGCAACGGCACGTGAGGGCACTTGTGGAGAGAAAGTTGAAAGGTTCGACCCGATTGGGCCTCTTCTGACCATTTCAAATCAAAAAATGGAATATCTCTCGCCAAGACGCCAAGCACGCAAAGAAACGGTGTCTGATCCCCTTGGCGACCTTGGCGGCTTTGCGAGAAGAAAGAAGGTTTATAGTGAGAGGCGCTTGCAAAACCTCCGGTTTGTGCAAGCGAAGGGTTCGGGGTTCAGGAGGCGTTTCCGGCCTGAAACCTGCCATCCTGAACCCTGTTTCACGGCGCTTCAAAGGGTTTTGCAAGCGCCTCTTGATATCGACGGCCCGGCGTGGCTCGCGTTCACCCGCCGATCCATCACCCGGCTCATGCAGTGATAATAGCCCAGCCCATCCACCTTGATCCGTGCCGATCTCATAACCGCCCCCCCCCTCTCCTGTGTGAATGGTTAAGAAATGTCACATCATTCATGCAATAACGCAAGACCCGTCCCTTAGAAACCTTAGGAACGGTGTTGGGTTTATCAGCAAATGTAAGCCTCCATATAGGGCTTCAGTTGCTCAATTTCGAGCCTCCAGCTACGCGAATGGTTGAGGCAATACCGTAGCCAACGGACGAATTGGAGGCTGCGTT
>Ga0268276_1000871_pt1 | contig 32770 bp, 22 predicted proteins | sample saktaG_4_FD_190145 | JGI IMG/M metagenome (GOLD analysis project Ga0268276, IMG submission 190145) | Saline water microbial communities from Sakinaw Lake, British Columbia, Canada - sak_2010_1_5_45m | ecosystem: Environmental > Aquatic > Non-marine Saline and Alkaline > Saline ...
TTGAAAAGGTGAAAGATTATTCTCTTTTTCACTGGAAGCTCGGTATCGCAATAGGATACATCGTGTCTTCGATCTTTATGTCAATTGGGATACTCGGACTGCTGGCAGTCTTCCTGCTTGGCTTCCTGGTTGAGCCAGCCGCGTTCATCTTCTTGCCGGTATTTTTGATGTTTCTTGGAATCGGGACATGCGCACTTGCTTCTATAAGAAAATCTCAAAAAATGCTGAGGCCTTATAAAAAAGTTAAAGATCCTGTAATACATGGGCTACAGGGAACGAAACGTTAGGAGTTGGCAGATACAAGAGAAAACGTCCGAAATTTGTGCCCCTTCACGTAAAAAAAGTAATCAAAAAAGAAGAATCGCTTTATGAAATTACGTGCAATCAGGAATTGAGAAATACAATACTCAGAAGGGTATCGGCAATACCTAAATTTACAGAAATGGAGACCGTGAAAAAGATTCTTGAGTTGTAGAGTAATCATAGAAGTGTTATCTGGAAGAAAAAGATATTTTCTCCGATCGCTGTCGGTATACTGGATAGCCTGTTCCACAAACCTTATGTTTCCGTAAATGATGTGGCAAAGGAATTTAACATTTCGTTTCAGTTGGCTTCTACTTTGGTATCCCAGTTTGAAAAGACCGGGATACTTGAAGAGATAACGGGAAGAAAGCGGGATAAGCGATACATGTATGCGGAGTACGTAAATATACTGTCAGAGGGAACACAGATATAGCGCCCCTTTTCACAATATAAGACGGGTTGAGACAGTCGCAGATTACCTGAAATTCCTTGCTTATTTCAATTTTCAAGTTTATAACTTACATCGGAAAGGCGAAACTGTTAATTTCATAGCGGGCAACATTGCAAGAAAGAACCAATGCTCTAAATAATGCTTTAATAGGTTTAAGCAAGGGTTAATGATGCCAATAAACAACCTGAAAAAAGCAAACAAACTTTCCACCAACATCCTCAATTACTTCGCCGCATTTACGGAAACAAGGTTTAATTTCAGAACCCTTATAAATTACCGGTGGACAAATAATGAGCTGACCCTCGATTTGGCAATATTCCAGGAATTTCAGGATACACTTTTAGAAAAGATAAAGACCGGAGACAGAACGCCACTTAGTGTAAGAAGCAATGAGCATATTCTCACGCTTTCCGGTGGTGAAATTCTTACGGAGATTGATAAGGTCCTTTCGAACAAGTTTGCCGCGGAATATCTTGAGACATGCATTGAATGGGATCGCCGGAAAATAGCTGAGCGGGACAAGGCCCTTGTTGATACGGAAAAAGGTGTTCCACCGGCTGACAAACCAATCCTTTCTGAAGAAGACCTCGATAATCAGAATAAACAGGTATTTATTGACGGCTGCCGCAAATATAACCTTGCCCTTAGAAAACAAATTGAGCTCATCCTCGTGGAATTGCAGGAAAGAAAGATAAACCGCCTTAAAGAGGAACTCGGCATCGAGCATGTTCCGGCTTCAACCTTTAACTCGGCCAATTACCTGAAAAAGCATTTTGACTCGCTTCAGGCTATCGCGCGCGACAACCAAACCGGGAAAAAATATCTTGACAGTGTCAAAAACCATTTCAAGGAAACCATTGAAGACATAGGCTTATATGACCTGTTTACCAGTATTCAAAAATACGCACGGTATAATACCGTCGGGACAATCTATTTATTTTTTCACGAACTGCACAAACGGGACGATAAAAATACCGGTGAAGGGTACCCCATATATTTCGTGGAGGTTAATCCGGTTCTCGGCAATAAGGAAGTTGTGGTTTCCTTTGACCGGGATCTTTTGCTGATCAATACACCGGCGGTTAATTATTTCAAATTCCCGGCAGTTCTTACCACCCCTCGGTCTTCAACCCTCAATAACGCCTCTTCCAATCTTGGCGGGATAGAGGTGTTCCTGCAATCTCAGTACGGCTGGAATGAGCCTTTTGTGCTGGAGTCTCATTTCAGGCCGATTAAAGCCCCAAAGGAAATTTACCCGGATATTAAATGCCGCATCGGATTTCAGGTCGTTCGGAATGAGAATAAAAAGCTCCTGGACTATTCGGAAATCATGACGCATCTTGAATCGGGAGGAAAGAGCAAATTCGTCGATTTTATTTCAGATTATATCGGCGGAAACGTGGAAAACACACAGGACAGAGTGGATAATGAATTCAAGGAGAGATATCCACTTAAAAGCGCGGGCAGGTACATTTCTGACAACCCGTTAAATCTGAATGCTTCCCAGAGGAGAATTCTCCTTGCCCTTAATAATCCTAAAAATAAAATCGTTGTCGTTGACGGCCCGCCCGGAACGGGAAAATCTCATACGATTGCCGCGATTGCCTATTGGGCCAATCAGGAAAGAAAATCCATTGTAATAACATCTCATAAGAAACAGGCCCTTGATGTGATCGACCGGATGCTCACGGACAAATTCCGAAACCTTCACCCAAAAGCCAAACCATCAATCATCAGGCTGTCCAAAAACGGCAGATCAATAAACGGTCTTGAGAACTCCCTTCAAAACGCGGTAATAAACGCCGCAGCCGGCCGCGCCAATAACTATAACGAACAGGCCGCCGAACAGGATGAAAAAGAGTTAAAAAGGGATGTTGCCGGTAAGCTGGAAAAACAGCTCTCTTCATCCGATGAATACCGGGGAAATATTCATAGTTTGTTTGAATTTGAGCAAACGCAGAACAATCTTGTCAGCTCCGGAGGGTTTTCTGAGGAAGACTTGACACTTCCCGGGATCGACGGTTCGGCAATAATCGATTTTAAAAAAATACTGGATTTCACGGAAGATGCTGGCATAGACAATTTCAAAGATATCAGCCTGCCCGCGCTCAATTTTCTTCTAAAGCGACGCAAAGATATCCCTATATTTCTTAATGCCTGCGAAGAAATCAATATTCAATCCGGCGAGAATTCTGACTTTGAGACAATCCTGACTGAAATCCCCGGGTCTTTTATCGACCTGATCGAAACATCCGCAAGATCTTTCAAAAAGGATATACCGATTTCCGCACTACAGTCCGGCGATATCCCCAGCGCGTTTTTTAAAAAGTTGTTCCGTAAATCTCCCGACAAAAAGGATCTGGCGCGATTAGTCAAATCTTTAAAAAGCTTGAAACACAGCCGGATTCTTGAAGAAATTGAGCGTTTAAAAAATGTGCCTACAGGCGAACTTACGCTGGATATGGCGTGTGACGGGATTTCAGCTCTTCAAAAAGCCGTCTCTTTGAAGAAACACAGGGATATTATCGACGAATACCGGGAAGTCACTGAGAATAAAGAGATAAGCATTTCCGCAGTTTACGAAACACTTGACGGAGTGAAGGATGCACTCCAAAAGGTTGACGCGGATCTTTTCAATTCCATAACAGGGCTGTTTGAAAACTATGGGACAATCCTTGCCGGACTGCAAATCACGGAAAAGAAGCTGAGTACTCTTTCCCGCCTCAATAACCTTGCGGGAATTGAAACCGATATCTGGAGATGGATTCAACTTCACTACAGACTTTCAAAAACAACGGGGCTTGAATCACTGAAAAATGAAGACCTTGATGCGTTTTATGCGATCAGGCAGAAACGGGTTGAACATCAGAACGATCTTCGATTGAAGAATCTCAACAATTTTCTGGGAGATATCGCCAAAATCAAGGTTTCTTTTAACGGAGAAAAAAGACTGACGAGCACACAGGCCCGTGTGTTGCTGGAAAACATATCTGGTATTATTGCCGAACCCGACATGATATCGAAACACTTCCCTATGGACGAAGACCTGATCGATCTTCTTGTCATCGATGAGGCGTCGCAGGTCTCTATTGCCGAGTCGATCTCCCTTATCCTGCGGGCAAAGCAGGTCGTCGTTTTTGGTGACGAATACCAGTACGGCGCTGTCGGCGCAATCAATGTGAACTCAAAATACTCCTCCGGTTATTTCAGAGATATCATCAATGCCTATCAGGATGATTACAACGTATCGGCAACAGCTCAGGAGGAAAATGAGCTGATTCAGGAAGTATCCAGAGAGATAAATGAAGACGAACAGGAAGCCGAATCTGTATTACGCCCCATGCAGGATAACGCGGGCGCCATCCTGTGGCTCAAAACCTTCAATATCCGCACATCAACACTGAGTTTTGCCAGGGCCATCGCGAATTACACCACTTCTCTCCGCGAGCATTACCGGAGCTTTCCTGAAATCATCGATTATTCAAATGAGGTCTTCTACAAACCCGCCATGCTGGATCTCAATGTCAACCGCATCCGCACCAAACCGATAGGCGAGGTCCTGCAGTTTATCCCGGTGGAAACCAGGGGAAATTCGGGCAGCAATGTGAACCTTGATGAAATCGATGCCATTGTCCATGATTTGACGTCGCGGATTGAAAACGGCTTTAAGGGAAGCGTGGGTATTATCACTTCTTTCCGTGACCAGCAGGCAAGAATGGAGCAGGCACTGAACGAAAAGCTCAATATGCCCGAACTGAAAAAGAACCACGATATGGCCGTGTGGTTTGTGGGCGACGTGCAGGGCGAAGAACGCGATGTTGTGTACTACTCCCTCGTCGAAGACAGCAAGTATGGCAACTCTGATCTGGGGAGCATTTATCCCGTCGTCGGGAAAACGGCGGATAACCCCAGAAAGTTAAAGATGCAGCGGCTCAATGTGGGGTTCAGCCGCGCCAAGGATACTATGATCTTTGTTCACAGCATGCCGATCAACAAATACAGTAAAACCCGTCTTGGAGATGCCCTGAAACATTATGAAAAGCTCCTTGATGAGAACAAAGACCATGATTTTTTCATAGAAGATACGGCGATCTTTGACTCTCCTGCGGAAAAAGATCTGTACAATCTTCTGATAGGCACGAATTTCGTAAAAACACACAGGGAATTTGTCAAGATCGTTCCCCAGTTCAAGATAGGCGAATACATCCGTGCCGAATACGCCAGGCAGATACCAAAATACAGGGTGGACTTTCTCATGACCTTTTCAAAAGGCGGCAAAGAGCAGACCCTGATCCTCGAATATGACGGCGTCGAATACCACACCAAAAACCCGGATATAGTAACCAAACATAATTTTAGCCAGGAGTACCTTGATTATGACATCAGCCGTCAGATAGAGCTTGAAAGCTATGGATACCGTTTTTTGAGGCTGAACAAGTTTAACCTGCGGCCCGGGCAGGAGGGCGAAACAAAGAAGGATGTGCTGGATAGATATTTAAGCAATGCGTTTGCAGTTGAATAATACTGATCGAGACCATGCAGTTTTATCTTGATTTTTGCATTTTTTATGCAATAATAGGCCTTAAATCAATTTAAAGGGGTCCATCATGCTTATTGAATTTAGCGTCACAAATTATCGGTCTTTCCTGCCACCTCAATCGCTGACTCTGACGGCAAACACCGCTGCCGAATTACAGGAAGAAAACAGTTTTGTCTCACCAGTACCAAATTTGCCGCGCCTTCTTCGCTCCGCCGTTGTTTACGGTCCAAACGCCGCCGGTAAAAGCAATCTGATTCATGCCATCGCCTTCATGAAAAGATTTATTTTGTCATCTGCCAAAGAAAGCCAGGAAGGCGAGAAAATTGACGCAACACCGTTTCTGTTTAACATACACGGCAGCCGTAACCCTTCTGAGTTTGAAGTCCTGTTCATACAGGACGGTATTCGTTACCAGTATGGTTTTGCCGTCAATTCCGAAAGAGTAACCGGGGAATGGTTGTTTGCCTATCCCGAAGGCAGGGCTCAAAAGTGGTTTGAACGTAACTACGATCCTGAGACCCAAAAGGATATCTGGTATTTCGGTCCCAAATTTACCGGTCTCCGCAAAGTCTGGCAGGAAGCCACCCGCAGCAACGCGCTTTTCCTTTCAACCGCTATTCAACTGAACAACGAACAGCTTAAGCCGGTTTTCAACTGGTTTGATCACAAGCTGGTTGTCCTTGCTCAAGGGGCAAGCATCAGTCATGGATTCAGTACCAGCGAGTGTGAAGAGGAACAGAAAAAAAAGAAAATTTTCAAGTTTATGAATGCGGCGGATTTGTCTATTACAGATATTTCTCTGGAGAAAAAGGAATTTTCCGTGGACGATCTGCCCCCCGATATGCCGCAAAGTATTAAGGAAGAAATCGCTAAAGACCTTAAAGGAAAGAAACTGACACGGGTGTTTTTCATGCATCCATCTTCTGATAACGGCGAAGATGTGCCCCTTGAATTCAACGAAGAGTCTGCCGGTACCCGAAAGCTTTTTGCCCTGGCTGGCCCATGGCTGGACGTTCTGGAGAATGGTTTTGTTTTGTTTGTAGATGAACTGGACACAAGCCTGCATCCGATCATGGTCCGGTTTCTTTTGAATCTGTTCCATAACCCCGAGGCAAACCGGTACAACGCCCAGTTGGTTTTTACTACCCATGATACCACGGTTCTGGATCAAACTCTCATGCGGAGGGATCAGGTATGGTTTGTTGAAAAGGATGATGAAAATGCCACCAGCCTCTATCCGCTATCGGACTATAAACCACGTAAGGGCGAGGCCCTGCAAAAAGGTTATTTATATGGCAGGTATGGCGCTTTACCGTTTCCGGGAGAATTGAGGTTTTGATGGGTACCGACAACCTGTTTCACAAGAGAAAGGAACGTAAGGCCGAGTTGTTGCGCCGCCGGCAAGCAATGAAGGCTCCATATGATGTCATACTCATCGTCTGTGAGGGGGGAAAGACCGAACCAAATTATTTTACCGAATTAAAAAAGGCATTCCGGTTGAGCAACGCCAACGTAATGGTTTGTGGTCGTGGATCAGACCCTCTCAGCGTTGTGAATTTCGCCATCGAGACTTTTCGGCGGGAACCGGAATTTGATCGTGTATATTGTGTCTTTGACCGCGACAGGCACGCGACATACCACGCCGCCCTGGATAAGGTAAAACGAACCCGATTGAGCAAAGGAAGTAAGATATTCGCCATTCCGTCGGTACCCTGTTTCGAGTTTTGGTTATTACTCCATTTTACATATACTACCAAACCGTTCGATGCCTCTGCCGGTAATTCTGCCTGTGCCGGGGTTATCGAAGAATTGAAGAAATATCTTCCTGCATATCGAAAGAGCGATCAAAATATTTTCAACAAAATACGAGATAAGCTGGATAACGCTATTACAAATGCCCGACGTGTTGAAGAATTCCATCAAACTTCCGGGACATACAATCCTTCCACCCTTGTGCATTCCCTGGTGAAATATTTGCGGGATTTGAAGAAGTAATGAAAGAAAACGAATTATCTGTGGCCCAGAGAGCTAAAAATGGGGGAAAGAAATTGAAGGGAAAACAGATTGTAAAAAAATACACCAAGTCCATTTCCGGCAATCTTGTCGGTGATATCCGTTCGCTCATTGAAACTGCCAGGCATAATGTCGCCGCTACGGTTAACGCCGGCTTGACTATTCTTTACTGGCAGATCGGCAGCCGGATTCGACAGGATATTTTGAAGGAAAAACGGGCGGAGTACGGACAGGAAATTGTCGTGACGCTGTCGAGACAATTAACCGATGATTATGGCAATAATTTTAACGAAAAAAATCTTCGCAGGATGATTCAATTTGCCGAAGTTTTTCCAGATAAAGAAATTGTCGTATCGCTGATACGACAATTGAGTTGGACCCATTTTATCGCCCTTATCCCTCTCAAAGATGAGCTTCAACGTGATTTCTACGCCGAAATGTGCCGGATAGAGCGCTGGAGTGTTCGGGCATTGCGGAATAAAATTGATGGAATGCTTTATAAGCGCACCGCCATATCAAAGAAGCCCGAAAAACTAATCGAGAAAGATCTTGCCGCCTTGCGGGAGGAGGATCGGTTAACACCTGATCTCGTTTTTCGCGATCCTTATTTTCTCGACTTTCTGGGACTAAAAGATACTTACAGCGAAAAAGATCTTGAAACGGCCATCCTTCGGGAAATGGAGAGCTTTATACTGGAGCTTGGGGCCGGATTTTCGTTTGTTGCCCGCCAAAAAAGGATCACTGTTGATAATGAGGATTATTATCTTGATCTGCTCTTTTTCCACCGTAAACTCAAACGGCTTATTGCCATTGAATTAAAACTCGGCACGTTCAAGGCTGCTTACAAAGGTCAGATGGAACTCTATCTGCGCTGGCTGGAAAAGTATGAAAAGGAATCAGATGAAGAAACACCCCTCGGATTAATCCTCTGCGCCGGAAAAACCAGCGAACAGATAGAGCTGTTGCAACTGGATAAAAGCGGCATCAAAGTGGCCGAATACATGACCGAACTGCCAAAACGTGAACTGCTGGAGCAAAAACTTCATAAAGCGGTTGAGCTGGCGCGGAAGAGGCTGGAGGCAACGCCTGCGTAGTGCGAAACAGAATACAGGTGATGTCCAGCGGGATAAAGTGAATTAGAGGATAGTATACATATTATTGCCTTTTTTCTTCGGGGAACAGGTATGTCCATGGAATTTAGAATTCTAGAATTTTCCTAAAAATGGAGCATAATGGAAAAGGATATGAGGGGCAAGGTATGAATAAAATAGACTGGGCTAAAAACCACATTTTAAAAATCAGCAATGAAACTGAATGCCTTGATGGTATTTCAGAAGATGACATAAAGAAATACAGAGACAAAATAGAACCTTGGCTTACTGCCATTTTCCAAAGCGAACACCTTGCTCTCTTAGCTGGAACTGGCTTAACCTCTGCAGTTACATCAATTGCCAAAGTTGATGCACCGGGGATGGATAGAATAGAGTTTATAGAGTTCAGTGAGCAGATAAAAAGAAGCGCTGATTCACAGGCAAAAGAAATGAGAAGAGGCGAAGCGAATATTGAAGATGACCTTCGTGTTGCTATTGAACTTTACAAAGGGCTCCTTATTCAGGGTAATGACGCAAAGGCTGAAATACTTAAAGATGATATTGACGCTAAACTTATCGCTTTTATAAAGAAAGTCCTGAATGCAGAAAAGGAGTTCCTCGAAAAAAAAGGGGATGCCTTAACCTATTTAAAATCTTTTTTAATTAGCTTTGCCAGCAGAACAGCATCACGCAACCGCCTTAACATTATTACAACCAATTATGACCGCTTTATTGAGTATGCCTGCGACATGGCAGGAATACTTGTCCTTGATAGTTTTACCGGTAAAATCATACCTGTTTTTAGAACAAATAAACTGGAATTGGATTATCATTATAATCCACCAGGTATTCGAGGAGAACCGAGATACGTAGAAGGTGTAATTAAATATACAAAGCTTCATGGTTCTTTGGATTGGCGGTTTGAAGATAACAAGATAATAAAAGCACCTTTACCTTTTGGTGCGGACAAGAAACATCCAGGTATTCCAGAAAAACCTTTTGATCATGTCGTTATCTATCCCAATTCCGCGAAAGATATCGAAACGATTTATTTCCCTTATGGTGAATTGTTTCGTGATTTTTCAACTGCTGTCTGCCGTCCAAATTCTGTTGTAGTTACTTACGGATATGGGTTTGGAGACTCTCATGTAAACCGTATTCTTACAGATATGTTGACTATACCGTCTACACATCTGGTTATTATTTCTTGGGATAAGGCGTATGGTCGAATTCAAATGTTTATCGAAAACAACAATCTTTCACAATTTACACTTCTAATTGGTGAGCATTTTGCAGGTTTAAAGACATTGGTTGAAAATTATTTGCCCAAGGCGGCAATTGACAGAATCACAGAGAGAAAACAGCGCGTTCTGGAAAAAAGAGGCAAAGATAATAGTTCTATGTCCCAAAAAGAAGGAGACTCGACAGATGAACCCTTCTGATATTACCTATGATGATTTAAGAAACCTTACAATTGGAACCGTAGAATCGGTTTCTCCGCGTGAGATAAGGGTACTTCTGGATTTAAATGCTCCGCAAAATACCGCACTAAACACCGGTACCCCTACACTTTTCCCGAAAATAAATGGATATGTGCTCCTCCCAAATGAAGCCGGGGCGCTAATAGGTATGATTTCATGGATTGGTATCGAGCATTCACCTTATCCGAAGCGAAAAGGATTTAAGGACTTTGATTTAGTTGATTTACCATTTCCTTTGCGCAAAATGTTTATCAGCCCTCTGGGTATTTTAAAGAAAGAAGATAAAGGTTATAAAATCGAACGCGGGGTTTACAGTTATCCTTCTGTTGGCGATGCTGTAGTAATTCCAACGCATGAGCAATTGCAATCAATTGTTGAAAACAAAGACGAAAATGCAAAGATTAAAATTGGGAATTCACCTCTTGCTGCAAATGCTCCTGTTTATGTAGATCCAGACAAATTGTTCGGTCGTCATCTTGCTGTATTGGGTAACACCGGAAGCGGTAAATCCTGTTCTGTCGCTGGATTGATTCGCTGGTCTCTGGAGGCTGTAAAAAACGAAATAGAACCTAACAAAAACCCCAACGCTCGTTTTATCATTCTTGACCCTAATGGAGAATATACAAAGACTTTCGATGGGATATCGGGAAAGGTTAGAATATTTAAAGTCGCTTTTGATGAGAAGAAGGCTGGATTTGAGCAATTGAAGGTTCCTGTCTGGATGTGGAACAGTTATGAATGGAGTTCTATTACTCAAGCGAGCGGACGAACACAACGACCATTGCTTAGGCGGGCTTTAAGAGAATTGAGGAGTGGAAGTATTGATACTAATGAAGATGAACCACTTGCCATCAGGCGTTTTTATTCAAGTTGTTTGGTTGAAATAAAAAACGACTATCATCGTGGAGCTTCTGCGTATAAAGGGAAGCCCGGGAAAAATGAATTTGGAAAGAAATTACAAAGTATTGCTGATGATGCCTTCAACGATTCACAAAAATCTTTATCTGTGCCTGAGTTAACGACAAAACTTTCCGAACTATCAACTGAACTAGAGAACATTGCTAGTAAAAAATATGCTTCATTCACGAATGACTCTGGTGAATTTATCGAATATTACAATGATTTTGAAAAAGCAAATATAGAAAACGCAATAAATCTTATTGAATTATTTTTGTCGAAAATAGGTGGAGCAATTCTTTACAAAGGCCCGGATGAAGACTCCCCCGTTTATTTTAAAGATGCGGATTTACCGAATCATTTGGAAAGATTAGCACAGGAACAGAATGTACAACAGTTTCTGGATTTTCTTATTATGCGTGTTCGAACAATGCTTTCTGACACACGTATGTCTTCAATTATTGGAACCGAAGCTAACATATCTCTTACGGACTGGTTAGAAAAGTATATAGGGAAAAACAACGCGGAAAATGGAGAAATTACTGTTGTTGACCTTTCATTAGTACCGCCGGACATTATTCACATCGTAGTAGCGGTAATGGCTCGGATTATTTTCGAAGCAATACAGAGATACAAACGTAAATACGCAAAACTTTTACCAACTGTTTTAGTTATGGAAGAAGCACACAATTTTATTAGTAGATATAATACAGACAATGAAGAGTTTTCTCCTTCAAGATTATGCAGTCAATCATTTGAAAAAATTGCAAAAGAGGGAAGGAAATTCGGGCTTGGCTTATTACTTTCCTCTCAAAGACCCTCAGAGCTTTCACCCACAGTTCTATCTCAATGTAATACATTTCTATTACATCGCTTAGTCAATGACAGAGACCAAGAACTCGTTAAAAGATTTGTACCGGATAATCTCGGCAGTATTCTAAACGAACTACCTGTTTTACCCACAAAAAAAGCTATACTTCTCGGTTGGGCTGCCACTGTTCCGATTCTTGTTGATATGAATGAATTAAAAAAAGAGCATCAACCGGATTCCAAAGACCCTGATTTCTGGAATGTATGGACAGGAAAAGAAGAACGTAAAATTGATTGGAAAGAAATTGTAGATGAATGGCAAAAAGAAGGAAACAATAAAGAAAACTGCTGACCGCTTCAGGAATCGGGGGATAGTGTACATATTATTGCCTTCTTTTTTTCGGGGAATAGGCATACTGTCCCTGGGATTCTGGAGAATTGACGGAAAAACGCTGATGCGTTTCCCGCGTCCCAGCTCCAGCGTTCCGCATTAACAAAAAGGGGGTAAAAATGGCTGATACAATTAGAGGCCCTGTGACGAATGTAATAGATGGCGATACTTTTGACATGAAAGTAACGCATACAGGCAAAGGCAACCAGACGAAATATAATAATGAAGAACGAATTCGGATTGCAGATATCAATGAGCCAGAACTTAATACACCTGCCGGAAAGAGATCCAAAGAAACACTTGAAAGGAAACTAAAAGGGAAAGAAGTGCGTTGCCATGTTCAGGCGCGTGATTCCTACGGGCGAATCGTGGCAAAAGTAAACATTCTGTAACAAAAACCTGAGAGAAAGGAGGTAAAAATGGCTGAAAGTCGATCTCATAAAACCACGGCAAACCGTATCGCTAAAAAAATGAATACTGAATATAACGATGGGAAGGGCGTCGATATCAAGTCCGCAAAAGCAACCATCGAGGTGGAAACTCCGGAAACCGTGGGCGATGCCTTGGGACAGTTACGAGGTCACCGTGGCTCGGTTTATATTGCCGGCACGAATCAAGAGGCCGTCAATAAAGCTATGGAGACAACAAAAGGGACTACGGTTGGAGTTATGGATAACCAAGGAAATATCGTAAAGCCATCGACACGCAAACGATAAATGCCAATGGAATCGGAGGGCAGCGTGCATATTATTGCCTTTTTCCTTCGAGAAGTAGGCATACTGTTCTTGGAATTCAAGAAGAATACTCTTTGATTTTAAAAGAAACAAACTGTTCTGACCGATTTCGGGCAGCAACACTGAATGTTTACCGCGATATTGACATGGGAAAAATAAAATGACTTGTTGAGGTTGATTGATATGAAATTATCAAAACTCAGAATCGAGAATTTTCGTTCCTTTAAAGATGAAATCATATATTTTGATGATTACACCTGTCTTGTGGGCGCTAATGGTACCGGCAAATCCGCTGTCTTGACAGCGCTAAATGTATTTTTCCGTAATAATGCTTCAACTGCAACAAATGTTCTTACTTTGAGTGAAGAAGATTTTCATCATAAACGTACAGGCAAGTCTGTAAAAATCACATTAACATTTATTGATCTTTCAGAAGAAGCAAAAAATGATTTCAAACACTATTTTCGCCAGGGGGAACTTACAATATTTGCAAAAGCTATCTGGGACAATGAAAACGAGAGTGCAGAAGTCATGCAATATGGCGCTCGCCTCGTAATAAAGAAATTTGCACCATTTTTCGAAGCCGAAAATAATAAAGCATTGGTGGCTGAACTTAAGGAAGTATACAATAAAATACGGATAGATTTCCCAGATTTTCCTGCTCCCGGTGCAAAACAAGCAATGATCGATGCATTACGCTCTTACGAGGAGAACAATCCTGATGATTGTGAATTGCTTGATGATAGCGCTCAGTTTTACGGATGGACAAAAGGAACAAATTTGCTCAAAAAATATATCCAGTGGGTTTATATTCCTGCTGTTAAAGATGCATCTACTGAGCAAGAGGAAGGTAGCAAAACGGCATTAGGACAGCTTCTTGAAAGGACAATCAGAACAAAAGTAAATTTTGAAGAACCGATTGACGATTTAAGAAAAAAGTTGGAAACAGGATATAAAGAAATAGTTGAAAAACAACAAGCTGCGCTATCGAACTTGCAAAATTCCATCCAAAATCGACTTCGTAATTGGGCAAATCCTTCTGCAACTGTTTCACTTAATTGGCACTACGATTCGAATAAATCTCTTGTCATTAATGAGCCAATTGCACGTGCAGCAATAGGTGAAGATGATTTCATCGGGGAAATTGCCCGATTAGGTCATGGAATGCAGAGAGCGTTTATTGTCTCCATTCTTCAAGAGCTAGCAGTGGGCGATCAAGAGGAAAGCCCTAAGCTCATTCTTGGCTTTGAAGAACCTGAGCTTTATCAGCATCCTTCCCAGGCACAGCATATGGCAAGTCTTTTGGAAGATTTAGCTACAGGCCCAGAAAAAAACACCCAAATAATTTTAAGTACGCATAGTCCATATTTTATATCGTCAAAAGGTTTTGAAAATATAAGAGCTTTTAAAAAGGAAATAGATAATAAATGTTCTGTTGTTTATAGTACAACATATAAGCAAGTAGAAAAAAGGTTGGCAAATGCAATGGGTGAATCACCATCCTCACCTACTTCATTAATGGCCAGAATAGCCCAAATAATGCAGCCATCCCAAAATGAATTGTATTTCACACGTATTGCAATCCTTGTAGAAGGTATCGAAGATATAGCTTTCATCTCAACACATCTTCAGTTATCAGGTAAGTGGCCGCAGTTTAGAGAATTCGGATGTCATTTTGTGGTTGGAGACGGTAAAACATCACTTAGCAGAGCACTTGCTATCTGCAAGGAACTCCATATCCCAGCATTTGTTGTATTTGATTCCGATGCAAATCAAAAAAAAGAAAATGACATTAAGAATAATACACGTGACAATTCTTGTATACTACGCCTTTGTGGCCTAAATGATTTTGATCCTTTGCCTTCCGACAATTTATGGCATTCACAAGGGGTAATGTGGAAAACAAAAATAGCCGACGTTGTCATGGAAGACTTTGGTACAGATGTATGGGAAAAGGCTGAAAATAATGCGAGAAAAAAAATGGGATTTACTGAAAATGTAAAACGCAAAAACAGACTGCTAATAGCTGCAACGCTTGAAGAACTATCATTTGAAGAAAAGCAATCGGCTATTTTGGAAACATTATGCGACAAGCTACTTGGTTTTGCAAAAAAATCATAAGGGGAAAATTCCCGCTTTGATGTTTTATGTGTAACACGGAATACAAATGATGAGGTGACAATGTTTAAATTTATACACGCAGCCGATGTTCATTTGGATAGCCCGTTACGCGGCCTTTCTCGCTATGAATCAGCACCAGCGGAATCCATTCGCAATGCATGCAGAAGAGCCTTCGAGAATCTCGTAGATCGAGCCATTGAAGAAAAAGTCGCGTTCGTTCTGTTGGCAGGCGATCTCTACGACGGTGATTGGAAGGACTACAATACCGGTATATTCCTCAGCCAACAAATGGGCCGATTGGGCCAGCACAACATATCGGTTTTCGCTGTAGCCGGAAACCATGATGCGGCGAACCGAATGACCAAGGCCTTGGATAGCCCTGCCAATATGAAGATTCTATCTACGAGGAAAATCGAAACGATCAAGTTGGATGATTTGGCCGTTGCGATCCATGGACAGAGCTTTGGAACACAACACGTTGACGAAAATCTGGCAGCGAATTTTTGTACTGCAGAAAAGGGCATGTTCAACATTGGGCTTCTTCATACCAGTCTTGACGGTCGAGAAGGCCATGCTGTTTATGCTCCTTGCACAATGGATGACCTCCGTTCCAAAGGCTACCAATACTGGGCGTTGGGGCACGTTCACAAACAAGAGCTCGTTTCTGAAGATCCATTGATCGTATTTCCTGGATGCATTCAAGGACGCCACATTCGAGAGACCGGCTCGAAAGGATGCATGCTCGTCACCGTTGAGGACGGAGTCGTCTCCGAGGTAGAAAAAATAGCTTTGGACGTGATGCGATGGGTCCAGTGCGACGTCGACCTAACAGATGTTGTGGAGATGCGAGAGCTCCTGGAGCATACCCGAAAGTCTATCGAAAAAGAACGGACATCAGCAGAAGGTCGGCCTCTTGCAATGCGAATCCGATTTGAGGGCGCAACCAAGATATCGGACGAGCTGGCCGCCTATCCAGAACGGCTGGAACAACAGATCAAAGCACTCGGCGCAGAAATCGCCGGTGATGATATGTGGATAGAGCGAATTGAAAATGCTGCCGTCGGCAAGCTCGATTTGGATTCGACTTTGACCGATGACACCGCATTCGGGAAGTTACTCAAAGAGATATTGGCAACGCCGGGCAATCCTGAGGAGATTACCGGATTGAAGGATATACTCGCCGACCTCAGACAAAAAATGCCATCAGAAGCATTCGGCCCTGACTCTGTCTTGAATCTGGATGAAGAACAAACTGTTCAGCGTTTGGTTGAGGAGGCCAAGCACATGTTGGTTGGCAGGTTATTGACGGTGGGAGGTGCGAAATGAGAATCGACCGCCTCGACCTCATTGCCTATGGTCCGTTCACAAACAAGTCATTGAATCTTGCCGATGGAGAATCAGGTCTGCATTTGATCTATGGAGACAACGAAGCAGGCAAGAGCACATCACTAAGAGCTCTCATCGCATGGTTATTCGGCATCCCCACCCGTACAAGCGATAGTTTTTTTCACTCGAATCCACAACTTCGGATCGGGGGAAAACTGAGACTATCTGATGGGAACGAAATAGAGTTTGTAAGGAGAAAGGGCACCAAGGGCACTTTACTTAAATACGGCACAGATAACCCTTTGGATGACGCCATTTTAGCTCCGTTTTTACCCGGTGGTGTCGATGAAAATATATTTACGAAACTTTGGGGGATAGACCATGTCAGGTTGGTTGCAGGTGGACAAGCGCTACTGGACCAATCAGGCGATCTTGGGCAAGCACTGTTCAGTGCAGCAGTTGGTACTGCAAGTCTTCGAGAAATATTGTCCTCTCTGCAAAGTGGTGCAGAGGAAATTTTCAAACCTCGGGCTTCCACTAAAATTCTGAATCAAGCGATTTCAAACTTCAAAGACGCCCAAAAGAAAATCAAAGATTCGAGCCTGCCCGTTGCAGAATGGAAGAGACTGCAGAAAGACTTGTCTGATACTCTTGCAGCTATTGAGCAGGTTGAAAAAGATATAGAGTCAAAAAGCAAAGAGAAAGGCCGCCTTGGTCGCCTCAATCGCGTGAAGGGAGCATTAGCTGAACGGCGATCTGTACTCGGTCGAATCGATGAATTGGGAGAAGTACTACTTCTACCAGAAGACTTTGAAGAAAAAAGAAAGACTGCAAGCGACAATCTCCAATCGGCTAGTGAGACAAAGGAGAGAGCAGAGGCAAAGCTTTCAAGCCTAAAAGAAGAATCGGATTTATTGAGTGTCCGTAATGAGTTGTTGGAAAACGAGGAAGCTATTTTAGCGCTCTACAAGGAACTGGGCGCGGTCGAAAAAACAATTAAAGATCGACCACAGCAAGACGGTAAGCAGCGGTTGTTGCGCAGTGAAGCAGAAACCCTGCTCAAGGGCGTGCGTCCTGACGTGGAATTGGACAGTGCTGACGATCTGCGACCGTTGCTAAACAACAAAAAATGGATCTCGGGGTTGGCACAAAAGCACGGTCTACTGACTCAAAAAAAAGAAAAGGCTGAGTCTACCCTGAGAGATATCAAGGACGAGCAGGAATCGCTCAAAAACGAATTTGGCGAACAACCTCAGTCGGACCTGGATTTAAGCAAATTGAAGGCTTCAATTGCAATCGCTAGCAAGGCAGGTGATGTTGAACAACGGTTGGCAGATATACAGAAACGGGCCTCCGAGGAAAAGTCAGCATGCGAGAGTGAGCTTGTCAGGCTCGGAAGGTTCACGGAGACAGTCGAATCGCTATTGAAAGTGGCTATGCCCGTGTCTGAGACGTTGGACACGTTTGAGAAAGAAAGCGATGAGCTGTCTGAGAAGATAAGGGATTATGGACGCAAACGACAGGAGATCGGAGAAGAGAAGAAACAGGCAGAGCAAGAATTAAAGGCGCTTTTATTGACGAGTGACGTTCCGACAATTTCTGAGCTAAAGGAATCACGAAATGTTCGGAATACAGGGTGGAGCCTAATAAAGCGCAAATACATCGAGAAAATAGACATCGAAAAGGACATTCTTGAATTTGCATCTGAATCAGATCTTCCGACCCTCTACGAGCAAAAAGTCGATAATGCTGACCACGTATCGGATCGTCTTCGATTGGCCGCCGACCAGGTAGTGAAAAGAGCGGACCTTGAAGCGAAGATAGAAAACCTGAAATCACGTCTGGATGATATTGCAGTAGAAATCAAAAAGGTGAATGAGGCCCAAAAAGCCCATCGAGAGAGGTGGGACGCTATATGGAAGCCATTGGGGATCGCTGCAGGAACCCCGCGAGAAATGAAACAATGGCTTCTCAGGGTGGAAAAACTCGTAACAACTATCCAGTCTGCGAATGCAGTTGCCGGTGATAAGCAGAGTCTCGCCGAAGAGTGCAGGCGATTGAAGGAAACCGTTTCCATCCAGATAATCAAGTTTGACGAATCGATAGACCATCGAGAAATGAGCCTTGAGGCCATGATTTCTCTGTGTGAACAACGGGTAGAGCAAGAAGAAGCTATTCGCGAGAGAAAGCGTCAGATGGAACAGTCACTGGGTGATGCTGATATCCGACTGAAGAGAACACGCGATGAGCTCAAATCAATCGAGAATGATCAATCAAATTGGTTGCAGGAATGGGGTCAAGCTATCGAAGGGTTAGGTCTAAAAGCGGATATTCACCCCGAACACGCAACCGAGACATTCGACCAGCTCGTGGCTTTCTTTGACAAATTTGACAAGTCAGAAGAGCTGCGTAAACGAATTTACGGGATGGACCAGGTCGAAGAAAAATTCAATAAAAAGGTATTCGAATTCGCTGATGGCATTGGATTCAAGAGGGACGGCCAAGAAGCAGCTACGATTGCCGCACAGCTAAATCGGGATCTGAATAATGCGCGTGAAGCTCGGGCGAGCCTAAAAAAGATAGAGACCCAAGGCAAAGAAATAAAAGAAGAAATCGAAGATGCTGACATTACGATTCGGGCTGCCAAAGAACAGCTTGCCTCATTGAGGGAACAGGCCGGCGTTGATACCGACGACGATCTGATAGCGGCCGGAGAGAGGTCGCGCAATAAACGAGAGCTTCAACAGAAACTCGATACGCTCGAACAAGAACTCAACCGCAATGGGGACGGCCTTAGCATCGAAGAATTGGAAAAAGAGGCTGACGAGTCGGAAATCGATGCAATCGAGGGCGAACTGGAGAAAATCTCTTTGGAGCTGAAAGAGCTGCATACGAATCGAGACAGCTTGCGCGATCAGCGACAAACGCTTCAAAACGAAATCAAGGCAAAAGATGGCAGTGCTGTAGCCGCAAACGCATCGGAGGAGGCAGAAGAACGTCTTGCCACAATGGTGTACGGTGCTGAGCAGTACCTCCGCCTACAAATCGCTGCGCTCATCCTTGAGCAGCGGATAGAGGACTACCGAAAGAAAAATCAGGCTCCAGTACTGGCAAGGGCCGGTGAACTCTTTTCCAAGCTCACCTTGGGTTCTTATGCGAATCTCCGCGATGAACTGGATGATAACGGCAAACCCATTTTACTCGGCGTTCGTCCAAACGATGAAGAGGTGTCTGTTGATGGGATGAGCGTCGGGTCCCGAGATCAGCTTTATCTTGCGCTTCGCCTCGCAACGCTCGAACAGCATCTGAGCAAGGGAGAGCCTATGCCCTTTGTCGTCGACGACATTCTCATTGGCTTTGACGACAATCGTACAAGAGTTTGCCTCGAGGTTCTTGTGGATCTGGCAGCCAGTACTCAGGTATTGCTTTTCACCCACCACAGGCGGGTTCTTGAGCTGGCAGATGCGATTGAGGCAAAAGCAGGGATTTATACACATGAACTGGTTTGACAGTATTGCGGAGACGAGGGTAAAAGGCTAAAATATAATACTATATACAATGTCATGACCAAAAACCAAGATGCTATCGGTATTCGAAAGCTAACTAAGACGATTCACTTGACCGCTATTTCTCTAAGCTCCATAGCTGCAGGTGAACTCAGCCATTGGCATTGCAGCTTGAAGCAAAGATCTTCATTAAATGAAGGCTTATAATTGCTTAGAATCCAGGAGAATTTCATGGTAAAGACCGACCTTACAGAAGAAGAAAAGAAACGGATCATTGAGGCGTTGAACAGCAATGCTGAACCGCCGCCGGAGTTGATGGTAAAGCTTTTTCCTCGTCTGGCGGAGAAATTCGATGTAGCTAAACTGGACAGGGCCAAGGTTGTCACCCTTGAATACGTGGGGAAGCGAAGCGAGGCCGCCATTCTGAATCAGGTTTCTCCGACGGATGTCGGATCGCCGCTCCAACTTGAAAGATATTTCAAGGGCGGAAGTCTTACTGGTCAGACACAGCTTGATATGTTTGAACAGGCAAAGGATGATTCGGATGATAACTGGCAGAACCTGATTGTTCAGGGGGATAACCTGCAATTTCTGAAGACATGTTACCGGAACGCCGATCCGTTGATCAAGGACAGAATCAAGGGCAAGGTGAAACTGATATATATTGATCCGCCCTTTGCGACAAAAAGTGATTTTAAGGGATCTGGAGATGAGAAGAGCTATTCTGACAAAGTTGCATCAGCAGAGTTTATTGAAGGTTTAAGAGAGCGGTTGATCTATATGAGGGAGATTTTGGCGGAGAATGGGAGCATTTATGTGCATTTGGATTGGAAGATGAGCCATTACATGAAACCAATAATGGATGAAATATTTGGTGTTTCGAATTTTCTGAATGATGTAATTTGGTACTATAGAAGATGGAACATTGAAAGCAATTTATTTGCTCGTAATCATGATACATTGTTGTTTTATGTAAAAAAATATGGGCAACATACTTTTAACAATATGTTTATCCCCAAATCTGAAAAATCAAGTGCTCAAGGAAAGGCATGGAAAAGTGTTTTTAACGACGAAGGGAAAAGGGTTTCCGTTCAAACAGATGAACCCACAAAAGGAGTTCCAATGCCAGATGTCTGGGAAATATCAATGATAAACCCTGTAGCACTTGAAAGAAAACAAGTGAACTACCCCACCCAAAAACCCGAAGCCCTCCTCGAACGTATCATTCGTGCCTCTTCCAACCCCGGTGACCTTATCATGGACGTTTTCGCCGGTTCCGGCACCACGGCGGCGGTTGCGGAGAAATTAGGCAGGCGGTGGATCGTCTGCGACTTCGGCAAGCACGCTATCTATACCATGCAAAAGAGGATGCTTAAAATAGGCGAGCCGAAGGCCCTCGGCAATGATACTGGCAAAAACCGGAAGTACGGCAAACCGCCACAACCTTTCTGTGTCGTTTCCACGGGGGCCTATGATTTTACCCGCATTATGAAGCTCCGGGAAAACAGGGATGCCTATGTCGATTTTGTCCTGGGGCTTTTTCAGATCGGCCGTGATGAAAAGGATCTGTCGGGCAAATTCAGCCTTACCAACATCTTCGGAGAAAAGGACGGCGACCCGGTTGAGGTTTACCCTGTCTGGAATGACGAGTATCTGAAAAATATCAGGATCGACGAGGGCTATCTCAAGGGAATCATCCTGCAGTCCGGCGGCAAGTTAAAGGGCAATTACTTTATCATCACGCCGGAGACCTGCACGCTGGTCGGCGATACCACTATGAAAAACAGCACTGGCGATGATGTTCATTTTAAACTTCTCAAGTTCCCCTACAAGATACTGGAGGATGTCTCCCGCAATTTCCAGATACAGGAGCAGCCGAGCTCTCAGGATAATGTCAACAATCTTATCAATTCGACCGGGTTCTACTTTAACGACAGTGTTGAGATTGAAGTTGAAAAAACCAAACAGGGGTTGAAGATCACGCGCTTTGAAACAAAGATACTGGATAAACAGGAAGAGCGTTTGGAGGGGCTCGACGGGCTTGCCATGCTTCTTGTGGACATTGATTATGACGGCGAGCTTTTTGACATGGACAGGACTGTATTTGCCAAAGATATTGGCTCCGGCAGCGAAATTCAAATTACCGGTTTGACGGAAAGCGTAGCTGTAATCGCTATTGACAGGCATGGTAACGAGAGTAAACCTTTTGTTATCAAGGAATAATTCGCATGGCGAAGAAGACGAAACGACAAAAAGCTATCAAGCGATTGAACTTGTCAGATCATACCCTGGACATAAATATCCGGAAGTGTAATTATAACAGGTTCAATTTCTCGGAGGTCGAGGAATATGTCCGTGAACTGGCCGGGTCGCGTGACTACCAGTACGATGCCGTTAAAGAGGCCATGATCTATCTCTGGGGCGGCGGATACAAGAGTGTTACCGATCTTGGAAAGGAAAGCTATCAAAAAAAGTCGCAGATTCGACGGCGTTTCGGAACCGAAACAAATTTTCTCCGCCAGCTTCCACTCCCTGACCGGCTGTCCGGGGTCGTACACATGGCCACCGGCACCGGAAAATCATACGTGATATTTGCCATCGCCTGGCTTTCCCTTGTCATGGGGCTTACAAAGAGGGTTTTAGTGCTTGGCCCAGCCTCAACCATTATCGAACAGGGCCTGCGCGAAAAATTCAAGGAATTGAAGGGAAGGAATGATCTCAACGGCAAGCTCCCGGCAAAGTACAGGGGAAAGGCGATCAATCTCCTGACGGATAATGATCCGATAGAAGACGATTCTATCGTGATTGAAAATATCAACGCTGTTTACACATTCGGCGGGATCACCGACACATTATTCAAAAACACGGATGAAGTTCTCGTCCTTGGAGATGAGATTCACCATGCCTATTCGCATCTGAAATATGCGGACAATCGTCTTGTTCTTGACAAGGAAGAAGGACCGGAAGGAAAGAAAAGTGAAGCAAGAGACGAACGCCTTTGGATGAAGTTTTTACGTGAAAACAGCAAAATCACCAGGCATATCGGCTTTACCGGCACCCCCTATAACCAGAACGAATATTTTGCCGATATCCTTTACAACTATTCCATCAAGGATGCCACCGAAGAGCGATATATCAAAAAGATAAATGCGATTATTCACACAGAAACAGATGAAGGTGATTCAAAACTTACGATTGATCAGCGCTTTGAAATGGTCCTGAAAAACCATCTGGAAAACAGTGAGAAGTATGCCTACAGGGATCGAGCGGGAAAAAGGAGGGTCAAGCCGATAACGGTCTTTATCTGTCCGGATATAAAAAATGCGCAAAAAAGGTATGAGGAATTCATAGCATTTCTTGCACGATATGAGAAGAAGTACAATGGCGCTGAAGGGACGGATTCGGAACTTATAGACATGATGCGTAAAAAAGCAATTTGTGTCGTAAGTAAGGTTTCTAAGTCGGAATATAAGGATGAACTCGACAATATTGAGGAAACAAATCCCAATAAGACCGGCGGAAGCGTTGAGTTCATTTTTGCGGTGAACAAGCTCTCGGAAGGCTGGGACGTGGACAACGTCTTTCAGATCGTTCCTATGGAAGAGCGGGTCTTTAATTCCAAGCTTCTTATATCACAGGTGTTAGGCAGGGGAATGCGCATTCCGCGTGAAGTTCCCAATGAACACATTTTGCAGAACTATCCTGTCCTGACGGTTACCAATCACGACAAATTTGCCGATCATATCAAAGAGCTGGTTGATTCGGTTACCGAGAGTGACATGTACCTTACATCTTCGGCGCTGCCTGACCGGGAACGGGGAAGAGGCGCGCACAATTTCACCCTCTTTAACCTCAATTATATTCCGAGTGAGCGCTATGAAAAGGTTGGCCGCGGTGAAGAACCAAAACCACCGGGGAGACTTGCGATAACCCCTTTTGAGGAAAGTCTTGGCGTTAAAGTCGTAAGGACGAGAGACGAAAGGCGGTACGAGCTGACCAGAGATTTTTATACGATTGATCAGCTTGTGTACGATATCTATAACCGTTTTGCTCTGAGGTCTTTTGAGGCGCTGCATTTTGATTTCGGCAGCGTGGTTGTGGATGACCGTTACCCGGAAGAAAATGAGATAAGGCAGGTTATTCGCGAAGCGATGGGAAATGCAGGAATCAAGGGAAACAGGCTGTCCGAAGAAAACAGAAGACAGATTGACAATTACTTTAACCAGTTCCTGCCGCGAGGCACAAAGAAGCGGGTTTTTGAAAATATTGAAGGAGATATAATACCGGTTGATACATCTCAAATGGATAGATCCGGCATAAGGGTGAGCGAGCTTGAAAGAGACAGAACGGCTTTTTTGAGTGAAGACTATGAAACCGAGGTGGGTGAGGCAAATCAATTTATACTGGACTACATTAACGAGTTGAGAAAGCGTCCGGAAGATGGCCCGCAGCTTTCTCTCTTTAAACCTGAAGATTTTGTGGAGAGAAGGGACGAAATCATCCGGACGTTTGTAAAGGGAGATACAAGGCCGCCCTATGTGGCGAATACGTCAAAACTGAAAAGCCCTCAAAATATTGTCCTGGTTTCCCATTCGCCGGAAAAAGAATTCGTTTTCCAATTGATAGACAACGCGGAATATATTGATTCATGGATAAAATCGCCGGACAGGAATTTCTACAGCATTGCTTATGAATACTGGAAGGGCGGAAAGGACAGGGCCAGAAGGAATTTTAATCCTGATTTTTTTATAAAGATCGATCTGGCCGAGTACATTTCAGGGCTTGAAGGCGACGGAAGCGCGGGTGGTCTTGAAAAACTGAAAAAGCTTCAGGACGACGGCGTAGAAAACCTTATCAAGGTGGTGGAGATCAAGTCGGACGAAGAACAGGATGAAGCGACTCCGGCAAAAGAGGCATACGCAAAGGCGCACTTCGAAAGGGTAAACGAAAAATTGCGCACAGTGAACCTGGCAGATATTGACAGCCGATATCGGGCTGATGCGAAGCAGTATTATGCTTTTGATTTGCTGACTCCCAACAAATTTCAGGGCTGGATTGCGGATTTGAGAAAGGGTAATTTGTGATGTTTTAAAAATCGAAACAGGGAGTAAGCAAGGCGCAGTCCTGCGAATATTCCCAGTTAGTATAACAGGGAAGAACCCTATGGTACAATCACCTGATGAAAATACATGTGTGGCGATTCCCTTTTTCGAATAGTTAAAGGCGCTGGATTGGAAACAACATATTGAAGGTGGATATGCCGTATCTAAGAGAATAGCAATACTGTGATAAACTCAAACTCCTGAAAAAAAGGCCTTATGCACGATTTGTTAATTGGTAAAGTCGGGGTTCAAATTTAGAGAGAGGATTTTATTATGAAGATATCGACCATACTTGATCAAATTGACCTCGGGACTATGGCTCTGCCCAAGTTTCAAAGGGGATACGTCTGGAACCGCGAGCAGGTAAGAGGTTTGATGAATTCCTTATACCGCAAGTTTCCGATCGGAAGTCTTCTTGTCTGGATTGTGCAATCAGATGAAGCGCTTACACGTGGCGATGGTCCGACAACTCCAGGTGTAGTAAATCTTTTACTTGACGGGCAACAACGAATAACTTCGCTCTATGGTGTTGTCCGGGGAAAACCACCTATATTCTTTGACGGAGATGAAAAGATTATTACCGGGTTACACTTTCACTTGGAAGATGAGGTCTTTGAGTTTTACCAGCCGGTAAAAATGAAAGACGAACCTTTCTGGATAAATATAACCGACGTCATGCAGAAAGGCGCTGCATCAGTTTTCAGTGAGCTCAGCACTAAAATAGATGTGCAGCCCAAAATGGCAGAATATCTTGGAAGGTTAAATGCAATTGATCAAATTAAAGAGGTTGACCTCCATAATGAAAAAATAACAGGACAGGACAAAACCGTTGATATCGTCGTTGAGATTTTCAATAAAGTTAACAGTGGCGGCACGAAGCTTTCAAAGGGTGATCTGGCTCTTGCCAAGATATGCGCTTCCTGGCCCGAGGCTCGTGACGAAATGAAGAACAGGTTGGAAAAATGGAGGCGCGCTGGATTTGATTTTACCCTTGAATGGTATCTCAGGAATATCAATGCAATATTGACCGGAGAAGCTCTTTTTTCAGCCTTGAAGGATGTTGATACTACAACTTTTAAAAATGGACTTTTGGAGGCCGAGAAAAAAATTGACGGGTTGCTGAACCTAATTTCCTCGAGATTAGGCTTAGACCATGACAGGGTGCTTGGCGGGCGGGGGGCTTTACCTTTGCTGTCCAAGTATTTATCAGAACATGGGACAACACGATTAGATCATAAAGAGCGGGACAAACTGCTTTACTGGTATGTCCATACCTTCCTGTGGGGGCGATATGCGGGCTCGACTGAAAGTGTACTCAGACAGGATCTGTCGCTTATACAGGAAAAAGAAGGCGCACTCGACAGGCTTATTGAAAACCTGCGGAAAAGCAGGGGTGACTTAACGGTACATGAACAGGATGTTAGCGGTTGGAGTAAAGGTGCTCGCTTCTATCCACTGACTTACCTCTTAACAAGGGTTTGTGGTTCCAAAGATTGGGGAACTGGCGTTGATTTATCGTCTCACATGCTTGGTAAATTAAGCACGCTTCAGGTTCATCATATTTTTCCCAAAGCCTATTTATACGAAAAGGATTATGAACGATCCGATGTGAATGCCATTGCCAACTTTACATTTCAAACGCAGGAAACAAATCTCTGGATCGGCAAAAAGGCGCCTGAGGAATACTTTGAAGAAGTGGAAAAGAATCATCCGGGTGCCCTTGCGTCACACTGGATACCTATGGACAAAGAACTATGGAAACTGGACAGGTATCTTGATTTCTTAGCAGAAAGAAGAAAGCTAATCGCGAATGCAGCAAATGAATTCCTGGAAAGCCTTTATCATGGAAAAGTTCCTGAAGCAGAGACACCCATAGAGGATATCACTCTCAGGAAAATTGAGACTGTTCAAGGCCGGGTTATCAGTGATGAAGAGGAAGAAGTCATTCTGGAATGTGCGTTGTGGGTGGAAAGAATGGGCCTGCCACCTGGCGAAATAGAATACGAACTATGCGATGAGAATACCGGTAAGGTCTTGGCCGTTCTTGATCTGGCATGGCCGGATGGTTTACAACCACGTCTAAGTCAACCTGTTGCACTTCTAATCAATGAGGGAAAGGATATTGAGGAAGTTGCTAATCAAAACGGATACCTGTATTTTACTGCAGTTGATGATTTGAAAAAATATATTCGGAAAGAATTTCTGGCGTCACCAGAGGAAGCGGTTGCATAAGATGTTCCACTGAAAGGCAATATAGCAACTTTAGCGGAGAACTATAATCTATAAAATTAATAAAGATAACAGAGCGAACCATAATGCAAAAGGCCATTCCATAGTGTAAGTGATATTGATTAGAAATCAGGTGTGGTAACAGTATTAGATGGACACAAAACCCGTAAAAAAGACCCCAAAAGCGCAAAAAAAGACCCCGAAACCCCCAAAAGTGGCCACTAAGGGTATCAAACATATTTGCTTGTATTGGCTGTGTTACGGAGAGAGAAAATTAAGAGCCTTGCCCAGGGCAATATCGAGCATTACCACTTCCTGGTAGTTGAAATATTCTTCTTTGTCTACACTTCCGTCAATTCCGCAAAGCTCAAATTTAACAAACTGTTTCCCATCCTTCTGTGTTCTTTTTAAACGTAAAAATTCAATAACGAAATCTTCTGCAGGTATGTCTCCCATGCGATTATGTAAAAACGCTTGCAGAACTGATTTGATAAAAACCAATCTCGTTAAGCCTTGAACATAGTATTTCCAGAACCAGATGCCCACCTCAACATTACGAACAAGGATGTCTCTATCGGTACCGTATGTGTCTTTATGCCTTTGCAGAACTTGGGTTTTTGTAATTTCGATGTGCACGTTTTTCCAATGGTATGTTATCATAATTATTTCTCCTTTTTCTGTGTTTCAATTTCCGTCCATAGTTGTTGCAGGTACGACGGAGATACCTTTAGTCTCCGGTATTTGCCTAAATATTTTGCGATCCTGCGAAACCCGAGATCATCTTCTTTCAGTTCCTTAACTTCGCCCCAGTAGGCCATAACTGCTCGCTTTTTGGATCCGATATTGTCTCTTGCCAGGTTGTCAGCCCTTATTTTTCGTATGTTCTGCCAGTCCTCATATTGTTCTGGCCCCGCAACTCTGTATCCCTTCCCCCTTGCTGTGTCCCACCCGGCTTCTCGTGCAGCTAGGATCAGTGCAGCATATCGTAGCAGCCTGCCCGTAACTTCCGGGTTTCCTTCTTTCAGTTGATAATATTTTTTCTCGGCCTTCTGGTGGATTTGGATATATATATCCTCAGGCATGGAGGCTATCCAGTGGCGGATCTTAGAACGTTCTGAAGGGCTTAAATAGCCCGTTAATTTAAAGATTAAGTCTGGATTCATCCTTACCCTTTTGTGTATGTATACGTTTCGGAATACCGAAAGTGAGACGTTTCCAGCGATGTCTGCTGCATGGCCTGCTCGTGGGTGTGGCCATTGGCGACGCACTCTCTGTACCTTTTCTGTGCAAAGTTATGTTTCAAACCGTGGGTTCCACGACCTGGTTCGTACTGTCCGGTTATTTTACCGGCTTCGCTGATAGACTCGTTGTACTCCTTGTAATTGCTCTCCAGTCTTCCATATATTTCAATGTGGTCTTTCAAAACGGCGTATGTTTCGGTAGAGATCATGTGGTCTGTGGCCTTTCCGCCCTTCTCGACCACACCTTTCAGTATGCCGACATCTTTCCAGGTTACGGGGTCTTTCCCGATTCCACCCAGGTTTTCTTTGGTCAGTGGATTTGGATGGGCGTTTGAAGGTGCGCCCACTCCCTCGGTACGGCATCCCCCCTCATACTGGAGCTTTGCTTGTAACTGATGAGTGGAATTAGTAATTGCGTTGATGAGGTTCTGCGGATCGGGGTAGGCTCGATTGTCGAAGTTCCTGCTGGATTTTCCCAAATTGGCGTGGACGAGTTCGGAGTAAGCTTGCCTTACCTGGGATAAATCCAATCTTTCTCCCTGAATGCCCTGATCTTCCATGAACGTGTTCACGGCCAGTTCGAATTTGCCCAGTGCCGCATTCCGGGTTTCGGCCGTTTGGAGGGATTTTCCGTCCTGAATGGCCTCGTTAAAGCGTTCCTGGATGTATTTACCCGTCAAGCGGGCAACTTCCGGGGTATCCAGGATATTATCACAGCCGTTATTTTGGAGAAAATCGGCCAGTCGGTGCGCCTCAGAGCGATAGGTTTTCCAAGTACCAAAAGAGCGTATTCCGTTGGGATTGTCGATTTTACCTTGGCCTATAGCCCGGATGGAATGAAAAACAGCCTCGACTTGCGAATGCACACTTTTGGGCCATCGTCGTTTCATAGTTTATTTTGTTTCCTTTTAGCCGGAGAATTTTCATAAAGATTTCCGGACCATATGTGATGAGATATTCTTGCTCTTTCTGGGGTTGAAACCCCGCCTCAGATGGCTACTGAGATCGACTCGCTCACCGGGTGCACTATCCTTTAATGTAGGTTATTGTTCCCTCTGCGAGGTTTGTCCGCGGTAGCAGCTCCGCCTATATATTTTACGTTCGTTGCAGCTTATTTTGCTGCCTACAGCATAATCTAATGGCCTTTTAAGTGCGGCTGACTATGCCTTATCTCACAATCCCCTGCCGAACGGGTTTACAAAGAGATTGCCGTGCCTCATTGAGCTGGCAACGCTTTTTCCTAACTGCGCCAGGAAAGTAGGTATATATAATTAAAATTAGTAGTGCGTAGTAAATTGAATTTCAGTCCTTTTTACACGGTTTTGTTAGAAAACAAAAAATCGAATAAGTTGTTGTGTTCTCGTTTAAAAATATGTTTTAAAGGTGCTCCTGTGAGCACGGTAGTGTACACCTGTAGTGGACGTTTTGTGGACGGTGTGTGGGTCATGGATGTATCTGCAACCAGAATTCTCATGTTCGATCCTCCTCATCCTCCTCAATTTCTTTCAGCGCCTGTCGGAGGATACAAATTGCAAGTTCACGATCACCTAACCTCACGCCTAAGGGTGTTGGTTTGTCGATGAATTTTTTATTACCATCTTTAAAATAGTTGATATTGCACCACGTCGTCTCATCTTTTTGCCAACACGTTATTAGCGAATACATACCGTTATATTTTATGAGCTGTACGCCGTACCCCTTTTCCGCATTCATTGTAATAAACATTTGGTTCTTCTCCCTCCTGGAAATTCTTTCGTTATATTTATGTCGGGATACGAGTGTTACTTCTGGTCATCCTAGTGGCCTGAATCCTTTGCAGGGTGGTAATTTTTGTCGATAAGTGCTTGAATATCCAGCAATTTTATGAATACTCGGCTCCCCAATTTTACATGCGGAAGTTGCCTCTCAAAAATCCATTTTCGGATCGTCACCGGTTTGACCCCGAGCAACTTCGCGGTTTCTTGAACATTTTGCAATTGATCTATCATTTCTTCTCCCCCAGACATGTATGTTTTATAATCTATTGCCAAACGATATTATATGTATATACTACTGAAAACAGCCTGTCAAGCAAAAAATATATGTTGACAAGCAAATCTAATTGCACTATTAATATTGAATATGGAAATGAAGGTAAACCAATTACTTAAAACAATCAGGGAAGCTACGGGGGGGAAACAGCGGTATATTGCCGAGCAGTGCGGCATTCGACAGCAATCACTCCAGCGGTACGAAACCGGAAGGGCAAGTCTCTCTAAAGATACTTTGCTGAAAATTGCCCACTTCCTTAACATCAACCCTGAATACATATCTGATCAAACAAAAAACCCATTTAATTCTAGTGGGTTGATTAAAATGTTTTTTTCTGAACAGTTTATAGATCCGGTTTTTCTTCCAACAGATATGATCGTATGGGTCAATTCCAAATTAGAATTTATATCGTTGCGAACTAAGATCGATATTATCTCAAGGATCAAAAATGTAACTCCTTTTCAAGCCCCTGTATATGCGGTAGTTATCAGAGATCAAGATAACAATATCTTCCTCTTGCGTAGAAAATCCAAAACGGATTTTGTTATTGCGGACGGTAACTTGTATGATCATATGTCTTACATGCTACAAGCCAGAAAGGAAGAAAGAAAATCGATGTACTTCGCCACTCAAGAGATCGATAAAGATTTATATGAAAAAATCAAGGATTGGTCAGTTGAGAGAGCGGACGTAGAACCGCTTTTTGCAAAATGCAAGTTTATATTTTACCTAAATCCAACTCAACAGGAACTGGGCCAATTAAGAGAACAGAGAGACCTGCAAATCGAGCCTCTGACGGAATTAGAGCTGGTGATCACCAAAAAACTGCGTGAGAAAAGCATCAGCACCGATGAAGTTTTAAAATGGATCCAATTAAAGAAATGAAAGGTTGATAGCCGTGGCCCTTCTGCAAGAATGTCCACTTTGTAAAAAAAGATACAGCATATCCCGTAAGGTCTGCACCTGCGGCTTCAAGTTTGAAAAGGCCTCTGGCAAGAGCTACTGGGTTGAATACTACCTGGATGGTCGAAAAAAACGTGAGCGGATCGGCACAAACAAGGCCGCCGCTGAACACCGGCTCCGGGAAGTGTTGTCCAAAAGGGCGGAGGGAAGGGTTGTCAGGAAAGTCAAGTACCCGACCTTTGATGAGCTAAAAAAGTGGTTTCTCTCGCTGCCGCAGATCCGAGCAAAAAAATCATATGATAGGGATGTTCTGTCAATGAAAACTCTGTCCACCTTTTTCTCCGGGAAACACATTTCGGGAATTACGGTCAATCAGGTAGAAGCGTACCGGCAGAAAAGACTAAGTGAGGATTCATATAGAAAACATAAAACTCGTCCTGCTACAATCAATAGAGAAATGTCCTGTCTCCGATACATGCTGAATTTAGCGGAGCAGGAAGGAAAGATAGAATCCGTGCCATTTAAGGGCATAAAAGCCTTAAAAGAACACAATGTCAGAGAAAGAGTGTTGAGTCATGAAGAGTATGAACGTCTGATAGCCTGCTGTCCCCCTCACACTGCCCGGATCGTCATGATGGCCTACTACACGGCCATGCGGAAAGGCGAAATTCTTAATCTCAAGAGGAATAGAATAGACATGATCAACGGATTTATCCGGTTACGGCCGGAAGACACCAAGACTGACGAAGGCCGAACCATACCGATACATCCCGAGATTATGGACATGCTAAAGTCTATGCCAAGAGATATCTCCGGATGGGTGTTTACGCTTAACGGTAAACCGATAAGCAGCATAAGAAAATCATTCATTACTGCCTGCGAAGCCGCGGGCATAAAGGATTTTACCCTTCACGATCTCCGCCACACTTGCGTAAATAATTGGCGCCTCCAAGGACATGACTTCTTCCGCATTATGGCCGCCTCCGGTCACAAGACAATATCTGTTTTTAAGCGTTACAATGTGGTGAATGAAGACGAATTAAGGAGGCTTGTAGTTCCGCCGATAGGCACCTATATGGCCACCACAAAAGAAAAGGGTTAGCCAAAATCGGCTAACCCTTTGATATTGCTGGCTGGGAGACCAGGATTCGAACCTGGATTCACGGAGTCAGAGTCCGTTGTCCTGCCGTTGAACGATCTCCCAGTAGCTTACGTCAGTGATTCATGTAATTCTCCCCGCCCGCAGGGCGGGGCATGCGGGGTGCGTTCCCGGTCAATCAAAAGGGGAAACACCTTTCGTCCCCGGTAAATCGGACGGCACGTTTAATACCACCAACTCATTTTATTATCAACAAATTTTTTCTCTGTTTGCTCCCGGGAGGCCGCCACACTTAGTGCTCTACCCCGTAATTACGGTGACGTATTTTCGGGTTTACCCCCACCCTGCCCTCCCCCTTCAAGGGGGAGGGTTTGGGTGGGGGCGGGTGATTTTAGGTTCCGCGCCGCAGACGGGGCAATGGGAATCCTTGTCTAACCCGACTATCTGAAAGCTCATGGTCAGTGCATCGTACAGCAACAGTTTTCCTATCAGCGGCACACC
>Ga0268276_1000872_pt1 | contig 32734 bp, 21 predicted proteins | sample saktaG_4_FD_190145 | JGI IMG/M metagenome (GOLD analysis project Ga0268276, IMG submission 190145) | Saline water microbial communities from Sakinaw Lake, British Columbia, Canada - sak_2010_1_5_45m | ecosystem: Environmental > Aquatic > Non-marine Saline and Alkaline > Saline ...
AGTCTTTTTTTTGTAGGCGGCGTAGGCTTCCCCCGAGAGGCGTTTCATTTTTCTTTCCTCAAGAAGGGCGACACCGATGATGACCATCATGGACAGGAGCCAGGGCAGGCTGGCCGGGATCCCCCAGGACCGCCGGGGATAACGGACGCGCTTGAGGGCCAGGAGCATCCCGTAGCTCCAGATGATCCAACCGAGGTACTGGGGGTGACGGGAAAGGCGGTAGACCCAGAAATCGGCCACGTCCCGTTTTCTTTGGCGGGCGACGAACCAGGTCAAGGTCCCAAGGACGAAGAGGAGAAGGCCGGCGCCGATCGCGGCGTAGACCAACGGCTCATGGACGTCGATGCCCCAATGGCCGAAAAGCGAGATCAGGGCGTCGTAGGGCCAATAGACGATATCGCCGAGCCGGCCGACATCGAACGAGACGTCCAGCATAGGCAGCCAGGCCAGGTTCAGGAAACCCAGCCCGGCCAGGAAGAACATGACCCCGGCGAATTGGGCGAATACGGGAAGGAACATCGCGGCCGCCCCGACGGCGGAGAAGCCGGCTTTTCCGGAGACGAACCCGGCCACGATGAGAATGATCATCAGCCCGAAGCAGGCGTAGCCGATGAGCCGGAAATGGTAATGTTCCATGAAAAGCTCGGTCCGAAAGACCGTCGTTTCGTCGCCGTGAGAATCCCCTTCGAGGGCCGGCGTGGCCTTGACCAGCGCCGAGTTCAGGAGCCTCGGCAGCTCGACCGAGGCGAACGTCAGCCCGATGCTAAAGACAAGTGCCAGGACGGTCAGATAGATCCCGAAAGCCCATTTTTTCTTTTTCATACTCCGCCACCTACCGGGTTTTCCAAATACCGATCCCCTTTTCCCGGGCCTCCTTCTCCAGGTCGACATAATGTTTCAAATCGTCCGGGAGATACTTGAGGTCAACCCGGGCATATCCCTTTTTCAGCATGACCTCGTTAAAGCTTACGGCTGCCCTCTTCCCATAAAAGATCTGGACCAGGGGGTATCCCTTGTCGTCGTGGACGATGCCTGCTGCTGTGTTGTCCGTCGTCCAGGTGAACAGTTTCACCGTCTGGCCTTCGAGCTCCCTTTTGGTGAAATCGTAGATTTCCTGGCCGAGGGTTTCGCTCCTCTGGGGCGCTTTTATCCCGGTCAGCCTGGCGACGAACGTGTCGCCGATCTGGACCAGGTCCCCGCTGAGAACCTTTTTAACGAGTCCGATGTTGCCCGCAGCCGTAATCGCTATGGCGAGCACCATGGCCGCGATCAGAAAGCCGCTTTTCGTTTTCATGGACATCCCCGCCTCCTTACGGCGAAAGCGCATCCTCCGCCCGTTCACGGGCGGGTTCATCACCGGCCGATCAGCTTGACTTCGCCCATTCGGGTTTGGGTCGTGGGGATGGTCAGGGTCATCGGGCCGGTGACGGAGATGATCATGGTTATGTACCTCTGGCGTTAATATAGGGGCACCCGGGGGCCTCTGTCTGTAGACAAACATCCTATTTTCGGGGATAGGACATCCGCCCATCGGGTTCCGCCCCTAGAGCGCTCCTCGTGCCCCTACTCGTAGCGCAATGATTTCACGGGGTTGGTGAAGGCGGCTTTGAGCGATTGGTAGACGATGGGGACGGCCGCCGCGAACAACGAGATCATGCCGGCCAGAAGGAACACGTCGAGGCCGAAACTTGTCCGGTAGGCGAACCCCCTCAACCATCGGTGCATCGCAAAATAGGCGATGGGCCAGGCGATGAGGTTGGCCGCCAGGATCCATAGCGAGAATGGCTTGGATAGGAGCGCGACGATCCCGGGGACCGAAGAGCCGAGGATCTTCCTGACGCCGATCTCCTTGGTGCGCTGCTCAACGCTGTAGGCCGCGAGCCCAAGGATGCCCAGGCAGGAGATGAAGACGGCCAGGAAGGCGAAGGCCGTGAAGATCCTCCCCAGCTTCTCTTCGGATTCGTAGAGAGACGCCGTTCCCCGATCCAGGAAGGCGGCCTCGAAGGGATAGTCCGGGGCGTATTTCCCGGCCGTTTCCCGGATGGCGCGGAGCGTTTCCGCCAGGCCGCCCGGAGAAACCTTGACGAAAATGTGCCTGATCCAACCCGTGTAGAAACGCGTGTTGATCGTGAATACCTGCGGCAGGATCTCCCGGTGCAAGGAGACGTGATGGTAGTCCTTGACGACGCCGACGATGCGCCCTTCCTGTCCCCAGAATTTGAGCCGCTGCCCGACCGGATCCTTCATTCCCATGTAGGCCGCGGCCTTTTCGTTGATGACGTAGTTGGCGCGGTCTCCCGGCAGGTCGGGGGAGAAGCCCCGCCCGGCCGCGAATGTCATCCCGAACGTCTCGAAAAAGTCGAAGTCCGTGATGGAGTACCGGACGAGCGGCGTCAGGGCGGGATCTTTGCCGTCCCACTCGACCCCGTTCGTCTTGTAGTCTTCGTTATAGGGCACGGCCTGACCCCGCGTCACGCTCAGGACGCGGGGATTGAGGAGCAGTTCCCGCTTGAAGCCTTCGAAGCTCCGCAGTAGGGAGGGATTATAACGGATCTGAAGGACGTTGTCGGACGTGATGCCCAAGGGCCTGTTGCGGATATATTGCAGCTGACGGAAGACGACTGCCGTGCAGGCGATGAGCAGAACGGATATCGTGAACTGCCCGACGACCGAGACGACCCTGAACACGGAACGGCGGGATTTGAAACTCGAGGAGACTCGAAGCACGTCGACCGGCCGGCGGGCAGACAGGAAAAACGCGGGATAGCTGCCGGCCACGAGTCCGACAAGGACCACCAGGCCCAGGAGATATCCCACCAGGAGCAGGCCGTTCCCGGAGAATAGGGCCAACGCTTTTCCTGTCAGGCTGTTCAGGAACGGCAGAAGGAGCAGGGCCAGCGCCAGAGCCAGGCCGAAAGCCAACGCCGACATGACGAGGGCTTCGCCCAGGAACTGCTGGATGATCTGTCCCCGCCCCGCTCCCACGACTTTTCTCAGGCCCACTTCGCGGCCCCGGCTGCCGGACCTGGCCGTGGCCAGGTTCATGTAGTTGATGCAGGCGATGGCCAGGATGAAGAGAGCGACGAGGGAGAAGATGTAGACGTAGGTCATCCGGCCGAAGCCGAGATGGATCTTGGCGACGGGGAGAAGCCCGACCTTGAACTTGCCGGGCAGAGGCTGGGGCATATTCTTATTGAGGGAGCCCTCGATCTTTGCCTCGAAGGAAGCGAGGGACGTCTTCGGGTCCAGGAGGACGTAGGAGGGATCCCGCCAGTTCCAATCCTCGGCGAGCGTGTCGGTGAGGGGGGCGACGAAATCCGGCCGGAAATGGGAGTTGGCCGGGACGTGAATGACCCCGCTCACGACGAAGTCCTGCCGGTTGTTGAACGTCAGCTTCTTTCCGAGCGGATTCTGGTCCCCGAAATACTTTTTGGCGGCCTCATCGCTGATGACCAGGGAATTGGGGCTCTGTAAGGCGCCGGCCGGATCGCCGTGAACGAAAGGGTAGGAGAACATGGAGAAAAAACCGGCATCGACGAGATTGACGGAATCCTCATAATGCATGACCGGAAGTCCATTCTCGGGCAGATAAGAAAACGAACAGGTCGTGATCATTCCCATCCTAAAGATCCGGGAGTAGCCGCGGATCTCTGGATATTCGCGGGCCAGGGCGGGGGGGAGGGCGTACGGCACGTTCGGGTCGAGCGTGCCGTTCGGGTGTTCGATGGTAAGCAGGTAAAGATGGTCCCTGTTCGTCAAGAATTGATCGTAGCTCAGTTCGTCCCGGACCCAGAGGGAGATCAGGATGCAGACGGCCAGGCCGGCGGCCAAGCCGAGAAGGTTGATCATGGTGCCGTACTTCTGCCGTTTGAATTTGCGCATCGCGACCTTGAAGTAATCCCAGGCCAAAGCCGGGACGAAACGGGGCGCCCGCCAAGCCGGACGTCCCGACCGGCGCGGCGTGTAGACTTTATGGAACTCGGCGCCCATGTCCTCGGCCCGGCCCATTTCGGCGGCGATCTGGCGGAACGAATCCTCCTCTGTCATTCCCTGCCGGACCAGCTCTTCCACATCGTCACGCAGGCTCACTTCGAGCTCGGCGATGAACCCCGCTTCAAGCGAGGGGTTTGATGCCAATCCCTTCTTCCATGTCTGGACGGCTTTTTCCAAGTCAAACATCGTCAAGCTCGTTTTTCTTTACTCGGACGATTCGACCGACGCCCAGAGGTTTTGAAGGGCGTCATGGACACTGAGCCATTGTTCTCTCTCAACGGCGAACTCCTTTCGGCCGAGGCTGGTCAGGGAGTAATACTTCCGCATCCGGCCTCCATCAGAAAGCTTCCATTTCGACCGGATGAAACCGTCCTTTTCCAAGCGGTGGAGGACCGGGTAGAGCATGGCGCTCGACCAGGCCAGCCGCCCGCCGGTCACCTGCCGGATCCGGCGCAATATTTGGTAGCCGTAGCTTTCTTCCCTGTAAAGCAGGGCCAGAATGATCGGCTTGGTCGAGGCTGCGATGAGGTTTTTCGAGATCATGACATATCTCCGATATAAGAATAACTAATGCTGTTAGCTATGCAAATTATGTGCCACTCCTTCTCTGGCATCTCCTCAGGCGATGTTATTCCTAGAGCGGGACTCGATCTCGATTGTGTCCGCTAAAGAGACGCGCGTGTCCGGAGATGAACAATTCCACGAGCCTGCCCGAAGCTGTCCCGGTTAGAGCCTATTCCGCGCGTCCTTGGCTATCCGGTTGATGAGCTCAAGGCGGTTCCGCACGCTGAGCTTCTGGTAGATGTTGTAAATGTGGTTCCGGACGGTGCTGGGGGAGATAAAGAGCTTCCGTTCGATGTCCTTATTGCTGGCCCCTTGAAGGACCTGATGGAGGATCTCCTGCTCACGCGCGGTCAATCCGTATGTTCCGATCACGTCGTCCAGGCTTTCGCCCGCGGCCAGGGGGGTCGATCTGACCTTCTTCCAGGCTCTGGCCGCCATGACGGTGCCGGACAGGAGGAAGGCCGCGGTGATCAGGATGAACGCCGGCGTTCTCCAGAAAGGGGGAACGATCGTCAGCCCGATGGCGATCCCTTCATCGTTCCAGATCCCGTCCGGGTTGGAGGCCTTGACGCGAAGGGTGTATCGCCCCGCCCGGGTGTTGTACAAGGACACTTGGTGGCCGGGGACGAGCGTGGTCCATTCCGTTTCTTGCGGTTCGAGGCGGTAGGCGAAGGTGTTCAACTCCGGGGCCGTGAACAGCAGGGCGGCGAACTCAAAAGAGGCCAGTCCCGTCTTGTAGGTCAAAGCCAGGTCCCGGCTCACGTAGGTCGAGCGAGGGAGCCTGGACTCTTCGTTGTTCCGATAAAAAGCCGTCCAGACGACGGGAGGAACGAACGCGTTCTTTCGGACAGCCGCGGGATCGAAACCGTTGAAACCGTTGGTTCCGCCGAAGAACATCCGTTCGCTCGCGTCCTGGAAACAAGCTCCCGGATTGAAGGACAGGCCCTGGATGCCGTCGTGAAGTCCGAAGTTCGTGATCTTCCCCGCCGCCGGGTCGAGTTTCGAAAGCCCGCGGTTCGTGCTCACCCATAACGCCCCGGCCGTGTCTTCCAGGATAGCGGAGACGACTTCGCTGGCCAGGCCGTCCTTCTGGGCGAAAACCTTCCATTCGCCCTTGGTCCGGTCGAACCGATTGAGGCCGCCGTCCGTCCCCACCCAGAGAAGTCCGTCGCGGCTTTCGAGAATGCAATTGACGATGTTGTTGCTGATCCCCGTGCCGGGGGGATTCTCGAGGCGGTTGACGTAGCGTTCGCACCTGCCCGTGGACTTGTCCAGCCTGCTCAGACCTCCCCGGGTCCCTACCCAAAGAAGGCCGGACCCGTCTTCGTGGAGGGCCGTCACGATATTGTTGACTAGGCTGTTATCGTCCCGCGGGTCATTGAGAAAATGGCTCCAACGGCCCGTCCGAGGCTCAAAGCGGTTCAAACCCTGTTGTGTGCCGACCCACAGGACATCCGCATTGTTATTGTTCCGGTCCGCCCAGAGCGCGTTGACCTTGTTGTTCGAGAGGCTGTTCGGGTTTTGTCGGTCGGAGCGGAAGTTCGTAATGATCCCCGAGACGGGATCAAGCCGGACCAAGCCACCGCCCTCAGTCCCCAGCCATATCCGGCCCCGGGAGTCCCCCTGGATGGCCGAAACACAGTCATACCCGGGACCCGTGGAGTCCTCGGGTCGGCGCGGAAAGCGGATCACTGCGCCTGTTTTTCCTTCGATACTCTCCAGCCCGGTCTTCGAGCCCACCCATAACGTTCCCGCGCCGTCCGCCCACAAGGCCCGGACGTCGTTATGGCCGAGGCTCCTGGGATCCGAAGAACTGTGCTTGTAATGCTCGAACTTGGCCAGGGCGACCAGGCACTTGCTCAGTCCTCCCCGGACCGTCCCGACCCACATGATCCCGGACGCGTCCCGATAAACCGAAGTGACCATATCGCCCCCCAGCGATTCGGGGTCCTGGGGATCGTGTTTGCAGACGACGTACTCGCCGCTGGTCCTGTCCCAGATCCGCAGTCCGTCCGAAGACGTGCCCAGCCAGAGCCTTCCGGCCTTGTCTTCGGAGACGGCCGTGATCGTCCGCGCCGCCAGGTCGCGGGGGAAGTCGCCTCCCCCGTAAAACCGGGCGAACGTGTTCTGCCCGGGATCGTAACGGTTCAAGCCGCCGCCCTTCGTTCCTGCCCAGATCGTCCCCTCGCTGTCTTCGAAGACCGTCCAGACGTTGTTGCTGCCGAGACTGTTCGGGTCGTCGGGGGCGAAGCGGAAATTGACCGCGGCTCCGGTCTTAGGATCGATCCTGAACAGTCCGGCCTCAAGAGTGCCGACCCAGATGTCGCCTCGGCTATCGGCCAGCACGTCCCAAATGCCCTCGACGTCCGGCCCCAAGGGAAACCGGGCGAAGCGGCCGCTTTTCCGGTCGAGCGTATTCAGGCCTCCCAAGCGTGTTCCCACCCAGAGATCGCCCTTCGCGTCTTCCTGGACAGCCATCACGATGTCGTCACCCAGGCTGTCGGGATCATGGGCGTCATGATGATACCTGACGAACGTCTGTGTCTGCCCGGAGAACTTAAAGAGTCCCTGCCCGCTCGTCCCGACCCAGATGTCCCCTGACCGGGTGACCATGATCGGATAGACGCCCGCAGCCGCGAGAGGGGCTTCGTCGCCGGAGGTCAGGGGAAAGAAGACGAACCGGTAACCGTCATAGCGGGCCAGGCCGGCGCTGGTGCCGACCCAGAGGTAGCCGTCTCCGTCCTGGCAGATGCTGGAGATGCCGATGAAGGAGGTTGTCGGGGCCTGTGGGTTTAGGCGCTCGTATCGGTGGTACCGTCCGGGATATATGGACCCGGAGACGGCCGAAGCGGTGATGAAAAGAATGCCAATGAGACGGAAGGCTATTCGTTTCTTCATCACCAGGGCATCATGATAATTGCTCGCCCCGGCAATGTAAAGTCGGCCGGAAGACGGCGCGGCGGCGACCGCTTACCGGAAGGCGGCGATCCCGGTTTCCCGAACGGTTATTTTTTACCGGCCAGCTTGACCTCGGCTTTAGTTGTCTGGGTCGTCGGGATGGTCATCCCCGCGGCGGGGACGTCGATGGACATCTCGGTCGTCGATTCGGACATCGTCTTGACGAAGATCCCCTCCTTGACCGCGAAGTACCAGACGTCCTTGCCCTTGCTGGTCCCCGAGAAGGTCAGGTCTGTGCCCATCTGGCTCCCGGTGCCGGTGATGGTCCCGGTGACCTCGGAGGAGATCCGGGCGCACTCCATCCCTTCGACCGTCTCGAAGCCCTCGAGCGTGTTGACGTTCTGAAAATCGATCCGGATGTTCATCGAGGTTGTCTTTTCATCGGTCCCGGCGCTCGAAGGCCAGGTGTCCCCGACCTTGACCGGCTTTCCCGGCAGGTCGGGGAAGAACATCTTGAAGCCTGAGGAGAGATTGCGGATATCGCCGGCGAGATCGTAGGTGATGGCTTCCGCGCCGGAGACGTCCACCTCCGATCCGAGAGGGGAGAGGACCATGTCGAAGGACTTTCCCTTGACCGCGTCCATGTTAGGGGACATGTCTCCCTGGGCGCTGCTGACCATGGTCGCGGCGACGTCGTCGATCGTCACGCCCAGGAGGAGGTTCTTGTCCTTGAGGCCTTTCGCCTTGAAGGTGAAAGTGCCCGAGTTTGTCGATTGCGTATCCATCGACTGTCCCTGGATCTCCATGATCTGCGTCTCCTCAGACTTGCTCAGATATGTCAGGGCGCGGCCGGCCGGCATCTTGTATTCGAGGACGAGTCCGGCGGGCGCCGTTACGGCGGTTCGGGCAGCCGGCGTCCCGGCGACGCCGGGCGTTGTCGTCTTGGCGGCGCAGCCGGCCAGCACCAGAGTGGCCGCGATGCCTGCGGCCCAAACGACCCGTCCGGTGAGAGCGTTCTTTAGACTCATGAGCGGACCTCCTTATCGAAATCCGTTAGATTCTACCACGAATGGGTCCGTTTTTAGCATTTCTTCTTGGCGGCCTCATGAGCCTTCTTGATGAATTCCCAGACGTCCGCGCCGAACATCCTGTAGTCGTCCGGCACGGCCCCAGCCGTGTAGGCTTGACCGATCCTGGCTTTGAGCTCCGGGCGGTCGCCGTAGGCCTCGTTGAGGAGATCCTTCCACCTCTTGCCCAAGTCCTGGGCTTTCTCGCTGGCCGGATCGGCCTTGATGTTCTGCTTGACCTCCTCGATGAGCTCGGCCCAGCGGTGCTGGTAGGCCGCCGCCATTACGGGGGTGTACTTCTTCCCGACTTCCTGGAACTCCTTGAGCTCCGCTTCGGAGAAGAACTTTTCGTGCCAGTCTTTCTTGACGTCTTCGCCCATTTGTATGACCTCCATGATTTTAATAAGTTTTTGCTTGTGGATAAGGCCTTTGGTCTCGAGAAGGCTCAAGACCTGATCGATGGCCCGCGACGCCTGACGCAGCCGGGCGATCTCGTCTTTGACCGCGCCCGCCTGGACCCGCAGGGACTTCACCGCCTCGTAGCCCTTGCTCGCGAGGAGTTTTCGGATCTGGCCCAGGGAAAAGCCCATGAACTTCAGAGTGACGATCTGCTGAAGTTTGAGCAGGTCCCGATCCGTATAGATGCGGTAGCCGTTCGGCTTCTCGAAGCTCGGTTTGAGCAGTCCGACCTGGTCGTAGTAGTGGAGCGTCCGGACCGTCACCTTGGTCAGGTCCGCGAACTCCTTGACGAGATATCCGTTCTTCATGGCCTTGTCCACGGGGCCATTATCGACTATGACGTAACGTCAGAGTCAAGTGTTTTTTGAAAATATTTTGCGATTTTCCGGGCGCGGGCGAAAACCCGATCCAAGTCGGGTTAAGCCAGATAAACCTAACAATCGTTAAAAAGCGACCAGTCCGGCTTTCTTGAGCACTTCGAGATGGCCGATGACGGCCTCGAGGGATGTCTCTTGGCGGAACTGGGTGTCGAGCATCTTCTTGATGTCCAGCGCGCTGTTCTTGCCGTCGCAGAGAAGCTGGATCTCCGAAGCGCTGCGCGAGGCCGAGCGATCCGGCGCCGCCTTGCCCAAGGCTTTCCGTGCCTCCTGGATGGCCGCCTGGTAGCCCTGATAGCCGTCCGCCTTGATCTTGGGCAGGGGCTTGGGCACGAGCGCGGCGGCTTTTTTCTCGGCGTCGGACAGCCGGAGGTCGACCGGTTTCAGCTTCAAGGACGCCGCTTGCCGGCGCATGGCCTGATCCATCGTCCGCAGCTGGGCCGCCTCGAGGCCGGACACCGAAGCCTTGAGCTCTGACAGGTAGGCCCCGAATCCCGACTTGTCCCCGGCGAGCTGGAGAACGGAATTGAGAGTGGCCCTCTCATTCCGGGCCGAGGCTTCGATATAGCCATGGGCCCGCTTGTAGGCTGCCGCGAAAGTCGCCGTGTCGGCCCGCCCCATCTCCTCGAGGCCGCGGGCCAGCTGGTGACCGATCCGGGCCGAAGCGTTGGAGACGATCTCGGCGGCGATCCGCCCGGCCAGGGCGTCGTCGGCCGACGCGATCGTGTAGGCGGCCGCGGCGGTGATGATGACGGCCCGCTTCATCTGGCTCGGGTCGAGCTTGTCGGGCCGGTCCTCCGACGTGTGGTACCACTGGTCGGGCCAGGTGTTCATGACCACGCCCGGGACGCCAACTCCCCAGTCGTTGAAGACCTCGTGGTCGGACGACCCGAAATGGGTCCCGATGTAGTAGTACATCGGCTCCTCGCTCCCGGTCGGAGCGACGATCCGCCGGTTCATGACGTCGCTCATGTTGTTCGTGACATAGGCCCGTGTGGCCTCGCCGACATAACGGTAATAGTTTTCCATGACATCGTTGAGATAGTGGGGGTTGCCGTAGGTCGTCCGCATGACCGTGAAAAAGGCCAAACTCCGGGTCAGCTGATCGCCGACCATATCCAGGTTGATGTCGCACAGCGTCCGTTTCATGCGCTCGGCCTCGGCCTTGACGTAGGGGACCGTCCCCGAGAACTCGGGCACCCAGAGGAAGCGGATCGTCCGCTTGGGCCTGGGCAGCCGGCCCTCTGTAATGAGCCGCTGGAGCGTCCGGGCGGTCTCGAGTATAGCCGACGTGCCGGTGGAGTTGTCGTTGGCCCCGAACATCGTATAGCCCTCGAAGATGTGGGCGGTGACGATGACTTCCTGGCCGTTCGCGTCCGTGCCGGGGATGGAGGCGACGATGTCCTGGAGCTCGGCCTTTTCCGTTTTGGATTCGACGATGGCCCGGACGGTGATCTTTTCGCCGCGTTTGAGCCGGTCGCGCAGGATGACCCCTTCGCGCGGCGGCAGGCAGAAGGCGAATTTCGCCGCTCCTCCCCGCGTGTAGAGGCCGCCCCAGGGGATGAGGAGCGGGTCGACGAGCGGCCGCGGCGACGCGAACGAGATGACCCCTGCCGCCCCCTTGTTGATACACCCCAGGTTGTGGACCGCTCCAGCCGATCCGGACGTGACCAGGATCTTGTCCTTGACGTCGAGCCCCTCGAAGTCCTTGGCTTCGCCGTCCCCCACCCAGACGAGCTCGGCCGTGACGTCGGCCGGCGCGCTTCCCGAAGCCAGCATGGCCGTGAGGTCGACATAGGAGGCGATCTTCTGGCGTCCGGGCTTGATCTCCCACAGCTCGCCCTTGACCCCGTCCCAGGTCTCGCCGCCCGGAAAACGGAGGATGGCCGCGTCGGCCAGCCCGTATTCCTTGAGCCGGTCGAGGACATACTGGGCCTCGGCGAAAGTCCCGGCGTACTCGGCGGGCTTGCGGTCGCGCGGGAAGCCGCACATGGCCATGACGTGGTTGAAGGCCGTCTCTCCGGAAGCCTCGCCGATGATCTCGTCCATCTGGCTTTGCGGCAGGAAGGTCCATTGCAGCCAGGGCGTCATTTGCGACGCGGCGGGGATACTGAGAACTAGTGCGGCCAATACGTACAGACCGATTCGTTTGCGGATCATGGCGAGACTCCCTTCAAATGAATTACCAGCGGTCCTTTCGGACGAGGTCCGTGAGAGGCCGACGTTTTTTCGGGGTTGGCGAGTCGGCCGGATACCCGAGCGGCGTGAAGGCGGCCGGAATGACATCGACGGGCAGGCCGAGGACTTCGCGCGCCGCGGCCGGGTCGAAGGCCGCGATCCAGCACGTCCCCAGCCCTTCCTCGGCCGCTGCCAGGACGATGTGGGCCATGGCGATCGTCGCATCGACCTCGGCGGCGTTCCAGCCGTCGGCTTTCCTCACCCAGCTTTCGGCGGGCACGGCGCAGACGGCCAGGACGAGCGGGGCCTGGGTGAACCAGTCGCGGCCGTAGACGCGGCGGAGCTCGGCCTCCCGGCCTTTCGCCGGCAGGACAACGACACGGAAGGCCTGTCGGTTGGCCGCGGTCGGCGCCAAACGTGCGGCTTCGAGGATGCGGGCTAGCTTGTCCTCTTCGACCGGGTCGGGCTTATAGGTGCGGACGCTGTAGCGTGCCCTGATCAGTTCTTGGAAGTTCATTTTATTCTCCTTCTAAAAGAAACACGTAGCGGCCGCCGCCCGCTTTGACGCGGATAGCCCCGTCCTTGTCCGCAGCGCCGGTGACTCCGGCCGCGCCGACGAGGAACTTTCCGTCCTGCCAGACGGCTTTGCCGCCCTCGGTGACCTTGATGTTCCTCAGGTTGAACTTGGGGATGACGATTTCGGCCTCCGAGCCGCCGGGGATCGTGACCGCCACGCGGACGCCCCTGCCCGTCCGGGACCAGGCGCAAGCCACCTCGCCGCGGACGGTCGTCGTCGAGCCCGAGGCGTGCGTCAGGTCCCTGACCATCTGCGGCTGGATGAGGATCTTCTCGAAGCCTGTCGTCCCCGGGACCAGGTTGATCCCGGCCAGCGCTTTATAGAGCCAGGACCCGACACTGCCGAACATGGGGTGGTTGTGCGAGTTCATCGACGGGCCCTCGCGCTTCTGCCATAGTTCCCAGAGCGTCGTCGCGCCATTCTTGATCATGTAGCCCCAGCTCGGATAGTCGGTCTTGACAGCGATGTCGTAGGCCAGGTCGGATGCGCCGCTTTGAGTCAGGAGTTCCATGATGTACTTCGTGCCGACGATGCCCGTCGTCAGGTGCGAGTCGTGCTTGTAGACAATGTCGTCGAAGAGCCGACCCCAGGCGCCGCTCTCTTTCTCCGTCGGGAGACCGAGGAAAAGCGGCAGGGTGTTCGCCGTTTGCGTCCCGTCGGCGTAGTCGCCGGTTTTCGGGTTGTAGTATTCCTTGTTGAAGGCCGTCCGGATGTCGGCGGCGAGCTTACCGTAGAGGGCCGCGTCCTGAGTTTTTCCCAACACGCGTGCCACGTCCGCCTGGATCTTCACGTCGTAATAATAATAGAAGGACGAAACGATCGCGCCCGGACACTTCTCGACGGCCACCCAGTCGCCGTAGGAGCTGAACTTGACGAGGCCGTTCTCGGCCTTGCTCCTCAGGAACTCGATGTACTTGCGGAGTCCCTCGTATTGCTCCTCGAGGATTCGCGTATCGCCGTAATACTGGTACATGTACCAGCAGATAAGGGGATAGGCCGTGCCCCAGGCCGGGTCGGCGGGACGCGAGCCCCAGATGTGGGGCACTGTGTCCGTGATCTGCCCCTTGTCGTCCTGGATGTCTCGGATGTCCCGGACGAAATTCGTGTAAAAAGCGGCCATGTCGAAGTTCATGATGGCTTCCTCGGCCGTGCCCTGGGCGTCGCCCATCCAGCCCATGCGTTCGTCGCGCTGGTCGCAGTCGGTCGGGATGCCGTGGAGGTTGGTCTTCTGGCCCCAGGTGATGATCCGTTGGAGCCCGTTGAGGATGTCCTTGGAGGCGGCGAAGCTGCCGATGGGGCTGACAGCCGTGTGGACAACCCGGCCGCGGACGCTGTCGAGCTTTGGAGTCCCGGGGAAGTTGGTGACCTCGACGTATCGGAAGCCGTGATACGTGAAGCGTGGCTCCCAAGTCTCTTCTCCCTCCCCCTTGAGGATATAGTGGTCCTCGGCCCGGGCCGAGCGCAGGTTCTCCGTGTTGAGCAAGCCATTGTCATAGAGGAGCTCGGCGAAGCGGAGGCGGACGTTCGTTCCACTCGGCCCGCTCACCCGGATGCGGGCCCAGCCGCTGAAGTTCTGTCCCATATCGAAGACGTAGACGCCGGGCTTCGGATTCGTCATTCCGAGCGGGACGAGGGTGTCTATGACCTGAATGGCCGGCATCATCTGGGCCGAAAGGACTCCCGCCGGCGCCTTGACGGCCTCGGCCGCGGGCCAGTCCTTGTCGTCGAATCCGGCCCGGTCCCAGCCCGGCGTTTCGCGGCGGGCGTCGTACGATTCCCCATTGTAGACGCTGTCCTCAAAAATGGGACCGTCGGCGGCCTTCCACGAGGCGTCGCTGACGACGCTCGCCGTTGTCCCATCCTCGAATTCAACGTTGAGCTGGAGGAGAAGGGCCCGCGCCTTGTACCAGCCGTTCCCGAGCGTTACGGCGACGGCGTTCGCTCCTTCGCGGACGTAAGACGTGATGTCATAGGTGACATAGAGGACGCGCTTATCGTAGGTCGTCCAGGCCGGGTCGAGGACGTGGTTTCCGGCCTTGCGGCCGTTGAGGCGCAGCTCGTAGTAGCCGAGGCCGGCGATGTAAGCCCTGGCCCGCTTGACGCGCCCCATGAGTGTGAACTCCTTGCGAAGCTGGTTCTTTTTCCCGATCCAAATGCCTTTCCAATCTGCCTTGTTGTAGAGGCCGGTGTCGAAGCGAGCCGTGGCGCTCCAGGGACTTTCGCGGCCGTCCCGGTCCCAGGTGCGGACTTTCCAGTAATAGCCCCGGCCGCTTTCGAGCGCTTTCCCGGCGTAAACGACCTGGGTGGACTTGGCCGAGGCGACCTTGCCGCTGTCCCAGACGTCTCCCGCGCCCGCCTTGGCGTCGGTCGAAACGACGACCTGGTAGGCCGATTGCAGCTGGCCGCGTTCCGGGTGGTCGAGGACCCAGAAGAAGCGTGGCTTCGCTGAGTCGATGCCCATCGCATTGTCGAGGTATTCACAACGCAACGCCGTCGGCGCGAGAGGCCCGGGGCTTTCAGCAGCAAGCAGGGGGGCAGGGGGTGCCGTAGTCGTCAGGGCCGGGGCTTGGGCTAAGGTGATGGTCACGATGGAGACGGCCATCAGCAGGAATGAGATGCGTTTGAGCCGGAAGGACGGAGACATGGGGAACCTCCTTCGAATGCCGTGCTACCTAATTATCACAGCGGTCGGCTTCGGGTCAATTCGGCGGCCTCGAGAACCCGGAAAGCCTCCCGACCGCGTTCGTTCCGGGTTCGGGTTCTTGACGGGAAAAGCGTCTTCCTGTAATATTGGCGAATCCCGGTGGGGCTGTAGCTCAGTTGGGAGAGCGCTTGAATGGCATTCAAGAGGTCGCCAGTTCGATCCTGGTCAGCTCCACCACCGAAAATGCCCTGTTTCCCCTGAGTTCCCCTGGCTACCTTTCGGTGCCATCGGGGTCATTGTAGAGAATCCCGTTCGGCGTTATGGTGACTGTCCGGACTCATGATCACATAGGACCTGCTTAATATGGCTCCGTCGCGGATGTCTGCCTGCCGTCCCCGTCCGGAAACGGACGAGTCCTGTCTCGCTAGCGGACATTCCGAACGATAAAACCCATTGTCCCTTCCGATGTTTCGCCTGCCGTGGCCGGGGGCGCTTCTGGCATGGCTCTTGCATACCGCATGCTGTGAGGTATCTCAAGCCATGATGTATCAGGAGGCATAGAATGGTCCCCAAGGCTCTCGTCGCCGCTTCGACCAAGCCCATCATCCTGTCCATCCTCGTCCGGGGGGAGGACTACGGCTACCAGATCATCCAGCGGGTCAAGGAGATCTCCGGCGGGACGTTGGAGTGGTCGGACAATATGCTCTACCCCGTCCTCCATAGGCTGGAGGGCGATGGGTTCATCGTTTCCCGGTGGAAGCTCTCCGAGGGCGGCCGCCTCCGGAAATATTACAAACTGACCGAGACCGGACGGAAAGAGCTCGAAACAGAGAGGAGCCAGTGGATGAACGTCCACAACGCCCTGGCCCGTCTTTGGGAGCTTCTCCCGGTCCGGGACTGAAACGCCGGAAAATACCCTGGCGAGGTGAAGGACATGTTCAACCTAGAGAAAGAGATCCGAAAATGGCGAAGGGCCCTGCAGAAAAACGCGTCGCTTGGGGAGAACAATATCGCCGAGCTCGAGTCCCATCTCCGCGAGGAGATGGCCCGTCAAGCCGCGGCCGGCGCCGGCGAAGAGGCGGCCTTCCAGGCCGCCCTTGATCGATCGGCCTCGGCGGAAGTCCTGGGGGCAGAGTTCGGAAAGAGCCGTTCCCGCCGCATTCAAAGAGCGTCCGTCCGCAGGCCCTGGGGCTTCCTCGCGGGGATCTTCCCGGGCTACCTCAGGCTCGCCCTCAGGAGGATGATCAAGCACAAGGGCTATTCCCTGATCAACGTCCTGGCGCTGACCGTCGGCATCGCCTCGTGCGGGCTTGTCCTCCTCTACGTCCGCTTTGAAACGAGCGTCGATACGTACCAGAAGGATATCAACCGGATCTACCAGGTCGGCCTTTATCAAAAGACGGCTCAGGGTGAGAACGTCACGGGCGGCAACTACACCCTCCTCGCACCGGCCCTCAAGGAACTGTATCCCCAGGTGGAATTCGCCGCCCAGATCCTGAGCGGGGGCTACGAACCCCAACCTGTTGTCTATCGCGACAAGGCCTTCAAAGAGGAGAACATCTGGACGGCGAGCCCGGACCTCCTTCCGGTCCTCGACATTCCCCTCCTCAGAGGGGACAAGAGCGAAGCCCTGATCCGCAAGAACACCGTCCTCCTTTCCGAAAGGATCGCCCGGAAGTACTTCGGCGCCGAGGACCCGCTCGGGAAGTCCGTCCGGATCAACGACCGGGACTACGAGGTCACGGGAGTCATCGGGGATCCTCCCCCGAACACCCAGTTCAAGCACGACATGGTCCTGTCCTTCAAATCGGTGGAGGAGGAGGAACATTTCCAGGGCTGGCATCCCGGGATGGCCGCCGTCATGACGCTCATCAAGCTCAAGCCCGGAGTCGACGCCGTGGATTTCGAACGCACGATCAGGGACCTGCCCGAAAAATACGCCGGCGAGGAACTCAAGAAGATGGGGGCCACGAACCTCATGGTCCTCAAACCCCTCAAAAAGCTCTACCTCTATGAACCGACCCTCGAGAGCTTCAGGCCGTCGCCAAGGCTCGTCTATCTCTACATCCTTTCCGCGATTGCGCTCCTGATCTTCGTCCTGGCCTGCATGAACTTCATCAACCTGGCCACGGCCAGATCGGCCGGCCGGGCCGGGGAGGTGGGCGTCCGGAAGGCGGCCGGAGCCGAGCGACGGCAGCTGGTCTTCCAGTTCCTAGGAGAATCGCTGTTCGTTGCCTTCGCCTCCCTGGCACTGGCCGTGATCCTGATCCTCCTGTTCCTCCCGGTCTTCGAAGCGTTGACGGGGATCGTCCTCGACGGGGCCGCCCTCCTGAGGCCGGCCGTCATCGCTTGGCTCGTCGGGCTGACCCTGCTGATCGGGATCGCCTCAGGGATCTATCCGGCTTTGTTCCTGTCCTCGTTCCAACCCGTCGTCGTCCTGAAGGGCCGCCTCCGGACGGGACTGAAAGGCGCCCGTCTGCGGAGGATCCTGGTCGTGGCCCAGTTCGCGATCTCCATCACTCTGATCATTGGGACCCTGATCATCGCCGGCCAGGTCTCCTACATGAGGGACCAGCCCCTCGGCTTCGCCAAGGAACAGAAGCTCGTCATCACCTTCCGCACGTGGGGGATGATGATGAGCAACTACGAAACGGTGAAGAACGAGCTCCTCCGCCACCCCGACATTCTCGCGGCGACGGCCTGCTCAGGCGTCCCCGGAAAGGGGGTCAATCGGACCTATTATTTCCCGACCGGGGAACAGGCCGAGAAGGGTCTGGCCCTGCGGAGCCTGCGGGCCGATCACGATTTTTTCCGGGTCTTCGACATCCCCGTCGTCGCCGGGAGACCCTTCCAAAAGGACATCCCGACCGATACCTACACAGCCCTTGTTTTCAACGAACAGGGGGTCCGGTCCTTCGGCTGGGCGACGCCGGAAGAGGCCGTCGGCAAAACGATGACCGACGCGCGGATCCCCGTCGTCGGCATTGTCAGGGATTTCCACTGGTGGGGACTCCAGCGTCCCATCGAGCCCATGGTCGTCCGGGTTGCTCCCGACCTTTTCCGTTATATCGCGATGAAGATCAACACCAAGGACCTGCCGGCGACGATCGCCCACGTCAAGGCCGTCTATGATAGGCTCTTCCCCGGGGAGATCTTCGAGTATTTCTTCGTCGACGAGAACTTCGACCGCCAATACAATACCGAGGTCCGGATAGGCCGGCTCTTCCAGGTCTTCACCTTTGTCGCCCTGTTCATCGCCTGCCTCGGCCTGTTCGGGCTGGCCTCTTTCATCGCCGAACAGCGGACCAAAGAGATCGGCATCCGGAAGACGCTGGGCGCCTCCGTGCCGGGGATCGTCACCCTCCTGTCCAGGGAGTTCACCCGGTGGGTCCTGCTGGCGAACCTGATCGCCTGGCCGGTGGCCTACTTCGTCGGCCGGAAGTGGCTCGAGAACTTCGCCATCCGCATGCCCATACCCTGGGGACTCTTCCTGCTGGCCTCGGGCTTGGCCTTGGCCGTCGCCCAGCTCACGGTGAGCTACCAGTCGATCCGTGCCGCCACGGCCAACCCCGTGGACTCGCTGCGGTATGAATAGCGGACACCGCCGCTATTCGTGCTATTCATAGCGCAGGTTTTTCACGGGATTCGCCGAGGCCACTCTGAGGGCCTGGAACACCACCGTCAAGAGACCGAGCGCCATGGAAAAGGCAAGGACCTCGGCGAAAAGGGCCGCTCCCATCTCCGTCCGGTAGGCATAGCGGCCGAGCCAGTTGCTCATCATGAGGAAGGTGACCGGGACGGCGATAACGTTGGCCAGGCCGATGAGGACGAGAAATTCCCGGCAGAGGAGGACGATGACCTCCGGGATCGAGGCCCCCAGGATCTTGCGGATCCCGATTTCCCTGGTCCTCCGTTCCGCCGCGTAGGCGGCCAAGCCGAAGAGCCCCAGGCAGCCGATGAGGATGGCGAACGCGGCGAAGGCCTTCAGGATCCCGCCCATCCTTTTTTCGGCGGCGTACATGTCGTTGAAATCCTCGTCCAGGAACGAGTATTCGAAGGGGTACCCCGGGATGATGCCTTTCCAGGTGGCCTCCAGGGCGGCTATCCCCTCGCGGATATCGGCCTTATCGAGGCGAACGAGGATATATCTGTAATAGTCCTCGCGGCCCCGGAGGACGACCAGGGGCTCGATCTTCGACTCGAGCGAGTCGAAGTGAAAATCCTTGACGACGCCGACGACGCGGCCCTGCGGCCCCCCGTAGGAGAACCGGGTGCCGACGACGGGATCCGTTCCGATGAGCCGGGCCAGCGTTTCGTTGATGACGAACTCAGGCTTGTCCGCGGGCGGCTCGGCCTCCGAGAAACTCCGGCCTTCGACGACGGGGACGGCGATCGTCTCCGGAAAATCCGCGTCGACATGGATCATGTTGGTGGACAGGCTCCAGTTCGGATCCTTGCCTTCCCAATCCACGCCGTCGGAGTTGCTGCCGATCCCGGTCGGTTTCGCGGTCGCGGCCGTGACGCCCAGGATGCGGGGGTTCTGAAGCAACGACTTCTTGAGGGTTTGGTAGGACTTCACGATGTCGCCGCGGAGTTGAAGGGCGACGACGTGGTCCCTGTCGAATCCGGGGGACTTGCCGCGCATGAAATCGACCTGCCGGAAAACGACCATGGTCCCGATCATGAGGCCCACGGAGGCCGCGAACTGGGCCACGACCAGGACCTTGCGGAATGCGGTGCTGCGGTTCCCCGCCCTGACGAGCCCCTTCAGGACGCGGGCCGGCCGGAAGGAGGACAGGATGAGGGCCGGGTAGATCCCGGCCAGGATCCCGGTCACGATGGTCAAACCCGCCAGGCCGGGAAGGACGGGCCAGCCGAGCATCGTCCCGAACCCGATACTCTTGCCCGAAAGCCGGTTAAAGGCCGGGAGAAGGACGGCCACCAGGCCGGAGGCCAGGACCAGGGCCATTGTGGCGAAGAGGACCGACTCCCCGAAAAATTGTCCGACGACCTGGCTCCTGCGGGCGCCGACGACCTTCCTCAATCCGACTTCGAGTGCCCTGCGGGAGGATCGGGCCGTGGCGAGATTCATGAAGTTGATACAGGCGATGAGGAGGACGACGGCGGCCGCAAGCGAGAAGATGGAAACATATCTGGCGGCCCCGCCGGGCGCTTCGAACCCGAAATGGCTCCGGAGATGGAGGTCGACGAGCGGTTTGAGAGAGAACGTCACGTCCTCGACGGGCCTGTTCCGGCCGACGAGTTGCTGGATTTTCAAAGAGACGGCCGTCGGATCCTGCCCGGGCGTCAACTGGATGTATGTGGAGATCGAATTGTTGGTCCAGACCTCCTCGAATCCCTTCGAGGCCAGGTAGGCATAGGGGACAAGGACGTCGAAGCCGAGGTCGGAATTGGCCGGGATGTCGCGGATGACCGCGCGGACGACAGCGTCCCGTTGGTTGTTGATATTGACGGTCTTCCCGAAGGCGGGGGAATCAGGGAAGTACCTCCTGGCGGCGCTCTCCGTGAGGACGAGGGAATCGGGGGCCGAGAGCGCGGCGACGGGATCCCCTTCCAGCGCCGGGAAGGTGAAGATCCGGAAAAACGCGGGATCCACGACCCGGGCGTTGTCCTCGTAGAACGCATCGCCGCCGGCCCGAACGAGGAACTCGCCGACCCGGAAGTAGCGCGTCGCGTCCACGATCTCCGGGATCGACTCCTTCAAGGCCGGGGCCAGAGGAACGGGTGTGACACCGACGTGGAATAACTTCCCCGAGTAGTTTTGGTCGAACTCGACTCTGTAGAGAGAATCCGCGTTTTCGTGGAATCTGTTGAAGCTCGTCTCGTCGAGGACCCAGAGTGAGATGAGGATCGCTCCGGCCAAGCCGAGGGCGAGTCCGGCGATGTTGAGAAAAGCATATCCTTTTTGCCGGACGATGTTCCTCAAGGTGACTTTGAGATAGTTCTTGATCATGACGATTCTCCAGACAAAAATGATGCGGATAAATGCCGGAAGAGAGGCGCCGAGGTGTTTCAGGTACCAGAGATCGGCCCCCTTCCGGCCCTTCCACCGGGCCACAGACCTGTATTCCTCCTCCAAATCTCCGAGAAGGGAACAGTTCTCGAGGGTTCTGGCGATGAAGCCGATCGCCAGCGAGGCCAGACGAGGAGGAGCGAGGGGCTTGCTCAAGAGCGGGTCCTCATATCTCGTCCGTCTCGAGGTCGGGAATGGCCTGACGGAGGGACTTTTGGAGAGCGTGCTGGAGGAAGATCGTGGACCTCAGGGCTATGAGTCCTGCCGGCAGGACTTTGTAATAGATTTTGCTCCGCCCGCCGCGCTCCGCCGAGGGCTTCCCGAAAGCTTTCGTCACATAGCCCTTGCGAAAGAGCTGGTCCAGGTGGCTATACAGCGTCCCGTAGGAGACGGATTTGCCGGCCAGTTCGAGGACTTTCCGGCGAATGGCGACGCCGTAGGCGCCGTCCTCGAGGATTAGAATAGCCGCGAGGAAGATGGATTCGTCGAGGGTCAAGGTCTTCATTTCTGTTCACCCACGACAATATATACGGAATTTCCGTAATAAAGGTTGCCAGGTTGACTTTTCCCCTGTAATAAAGTTATTTTGATACCGCGCCCCGGGAATTCCGACAAAACCCTTGAAGGAGGCTGCCTATGCCTAAGAGAGATGATTGGGATGCCCGGTTCATCCCCGAGGCGAAGAAACGGCTGGGCGCGAGCGGCCGGAGTCAGGGCCTCCTCCTGATGCTTGTCGCCGTCGGCATTCCGCTCGTGGTCTTCTTCATCCAGGTGGACGGGGCGCTGAGATTTTCAGCGCAGGACAAGATTTTCGAGAGGACCCTGACCCAGGCCGAAAAGCAGGAGATCCAGATCGCTGTCGACAATCACAAGGCTAAACTCGATAAGATCCAGAAGGTCGTCGAAGAGGTCAAGGAGAGATATCGGGGCGAAACGGGAGAAAGTTATGACCGGGATGCCTGGGTCGTCCACATCAAGGAAGGCCTGGCCATCCCCTTCAAGTACGTTCTCGCTTTCGGGGCGATCCTGTTCCTTATCGGCATAGGCAAGCTCATCCTCTAGAGGGAGGCCGGTCCGCGCCGGACCCGTCGATCAAGAAGTCAGCCGCGCCTATCCGGTCGTCATTTCGGTGGGAGCGTCGGCTGGAACATTCTCACCGTTTCCGGATTGAAGAGGACGATCATCGAGTAAACGCCCAGGGCCGTTCCGAAGGGGACGTTGACCAGGCTGATGAAGGAGATAACCAGCATCAGGATCCGGGCCCATTCCTTGTGCTGGATGAGGCCCAGGCCGCCGATGATCTTGGGAAGTCCAATAAGGGCCAGGAACGAGCTGACGATGAGGCCAATGATCCGCAGCACTCCCGGTCCGGGGTCTTCCACGCCGGGGATCTGGGCGACGCCAAAGAAGAAGAGGAAGGCGAACAGCGCGAGGCAGAGGCTCAACGTGCCGAAGATGACCCAAAGGATCCCGATGACCTTGATGTGATCTCGCATGACGACACCTCCTTTACCTCTCATTATACGAGAGAACGCGGCCCGACAGTTATCTCATAGCCTCTGGCCTTAGGATTCCTGCCCGTACCGCCCCGCCGAGCCGAGGACCTCGCGGTTTTTCTTCTTGTACATCTCGACCAGGGCCGTCCGGGCCGGGCCGAGGTACTTGCGGGGGTCGAATTCCCCCGGCGATTCCACGAAGATCTTGCGGATCGTGGCCGTCATGACCATCCGGCCGTCGGTGTCGATGTTGATCTTGCAGACGGCCGAGCGGGCCGCCTGCCGCAGCTGCTCTTCGGGGACGCCAATGGCATCCTTCATCTTGCCGCCGAACTTGTTGATCGTGGCCACGGCCTCCTGGATGACCGAAGAGGAGCCGTGGAGGACGATGGGGAAGCCGGGGATCTTTTTCTCGACCTCGGCCAGGATGTCGAAACGGAGCGGCGGCGGGACGAGGATGCCCCGGGCGTCGCGCGTGCACTGTTCGGGCTTGAACTTGTAGGCGCCGTGGGACGTGCCGATGGAGATGGCCAGCGAGTCGACGTTCGAGCGGCGGACGAAATCGACGACCTCGTCGGGTTGCGTATAGGACGATTTCTCGGCCTGGACGTCGTCCTCGATCCCGGCCAGGCGGCCGAGCTCGCCTTCGACCGAGACATTGCGCGTCCGGGCGTAGTCGACGACTTGCTTCGTCAAGGCGACATTCTCCTCGTAGGGAAGATGGGACCCGTCGATCATGACCGACGAGAACCCGTTGTCGATACAGGATTTCGCCAGCTCGAAGGTATCGCCGTGGTCGAGGTGGAGGGTGATGGGGACCTCCCGGTCCGCACCCATGGCTTTCTCCATGTCCCGGGCCATTTTCACTGCGCCTTCGGCCATGTAGCGAAGGAGGGTCTGGTTGGCGTATTTCCGGGCCCCGCTCGAGATCTGGAGGATGACGGGCGAGCGCGTCTCGACACAGGCCGTGATGATCGCCTGGAGCTGTTCCATGTTGTTGAAGTTGTAGGCCGGGACCGCGTACTGCCCGGCGAAGGCGCGCCGGAACATGTCGCGGGTATTAGCCAAGCCGATGTCTTTGTAGGATACGGGCATCGTCATACCTCCTCGAAGCGTGTTGGGACTATTCCTCATCATATCCGATTGCCGCGCCTTTTTCAAAGCCTGAAAACCCAAATCATGGCTAACGCCGCGTCTTGTCTTTTTGGGGGGCGTTTGGTATAACCGCAGGAGATTGTATGTCCGAGCGTTTCATGCCGAGGGGAGCCCGAAATGACCCGAAGACCATTCGCCGTTCTGTTCTGTCTGCTGATGACCGTCGGAACCGCCGTCGCCCAATCCAGGGTCGAGTTCCGCAAGGCCGGAGAGACGCAGACGCTCTTCGCCAACGGGCAGGCCATCGCGACGCTCCCTCCCTACGCCGGGAGCGGCTTCACGACGACGGACGCCGTCAGCGAGATCCGGCCGGGCCTTTTCGAATGGACCCGGACCTTTGTCTATGGAGGTCCGGATTACGTCCGTCCCGCCCGGCTGACCATGGAACTCGAAGCGCTCTACGAGTCCCGTTACTCCCTTATTCCGGCCGTGATGTATGACGGGAACACCTGGGGGACGGGTCTCGAGCCCAAGGGTTTCATCAAGGACGGCTTGCCCTGGACCTTCGCCTACCATCGCACCTCGATTCCCGGCGCGACCTACTCCGAGTCCGACGCCTGGTCCATCGGGCTCTTCAGTGAGCCCGGTCAGCTGACCTGTGGTTTCTCCTGTTCTCTCGAACCGCTGAAAGAAAAGACCGTCCACCGGCTCATCTGGCCTGAGGAAGAAACACCGCAGGTCTATGCCATGCGCGACCTCTACCAGGACGCCTACCGCGAGGACCTGCGGGTCTCTCGAGGCCAGACGATCAGCCTCAAGGCCTGGGTCGTGGTGAGCCCGGTGACGACCCCGAAGCACGGCTGGCACGCCCTTCTCGACTCCGCCTGGGTCCTCAACGCCCGCCACGTGTCGCCGCGCTTCGAGCCCGAGGAGCTTTGGGAGCTAGGCGCGCAGTTCGCCGCGGACAGCCTGTGGGCCGAGGAAAAAGGCTTCAAGGGTTTCTCCATCGGCCTGCGCTGGGACGGCGAGAAACAAGACTGGGTCCAGCGACAGTCCTGGAAATACGAGATCGGCTGGGCCGGGCAGAACGTCTCGCTGGCCAATTCACTTCTTGTCGACTACCTGAAAACGGACGAACGAACCTCCCTCGATAAAGCGATCCAATGTCTCGACGCCTGGGTCAAGAACGCCCGATTGCGCAACGGCCTCTTCCGTTGCCACTATGACTACATCATCGGCCTCGAGGACCCCAAAAACGAGGTCCAGGACGCCTGCAACCTCGGGCACGCCGCCTCGGGCTTTTTCGAGGCCTTCGACCTCGCCGCCAAGTGCGGCCTGAAAAAACCGGAGTACCGGGCCGCGGCCTTCGGCGTCTGCGACTTCGCCCTGAAGGCGATGCGCGCCGACGGCCGCATCGGCAAGGCCTGGACGAACGACGGCAAGCTCGTCGACCCCGAGGGCACGATCGGCGCCTTCCTCATCCCGCCCCTCCTCACGGCCTACCGGCTGACCCATAAGCCGGCTTACCTCGAGGAAGCGGAGAAGGCCTACGCTTTCTACAGCGGCGAGTTCGTCAAGAACGGCTTCACGACGGCCGGTGCCCTCGACACCACCTGCGTCGACAAGGAATCGGCCACGCCCCTGCTCAAGGCGGCCCTCGAGCTCTACGACATCACCGGCAAAGACAAGTACCTCCTCTCCGCCGAAGACGTCTCGTATTACCTGGCCACGTGGCAATGGCACTATTCCGTGCCCTACCCCGAGGGGACGGTCCTGCGCGAGCTCGGCTACGACACGTTCGGCGGCACGGCCGTTTCGACCCAGCACCATCATCAGGACCCCTATGCCTTGATCATCGTCAACGACTGGGTCAAGCTGGCCAACATGACCCACAAGGCGATCTGGCGCGACCGGGCCGTAGCGGCTTGGGCCAATGGGACCATCGGGATCTCGGGCGGCGACCTCGTCGTCATGGGCAAGAAGCGGCCGTACGGAAGCCAGGACGAGGGGTTCCTCCACACCCGCTGGCTCCGGCCGTTCGCGGTCAGTCAGTGGCTCGTGGCCTGGCCGACGGCCTTCCGGCTGGAGACCCTGCGGCAAGCCGTGAATTGGGGCGTCTTCGATAAGCGTTAAGAATCCGTTGCCGGAGAGAAGGAGAGAAGATGAAAAGCCTACGGGATAGGGTTCCGGTCATCGTCCTTCTCATCGGGGCGGTCCTGGCGGCCGCGGGCTGCGGTGGGCGCGGGAAACAGGAAGCGCGGACGCCGCCGGCGCCGCTTTTTCGCGACCCCATCTTCGATGGGGCCGCCGACCCCAGCCTGCTCTGGAACGACGCAGAACAGGCCTGGTGGGTCCTCTATACCAACCGCAGGGCCAACGTGCCCGACGCCCAGGACGGCGTCCGCTGGTGCCACGGCACGGATATCGGGATCGCCTCGTCGGCCGACGGCGGCTTGACCTGGACCTACCGGGGGACGGCCAAGGGGCTCGAATTCGAACCCGGGCGGAACACGTTCTGGGCGCCCTGTCTCGTCGAGCACGGCAAAACCTACCACATGTACCTGGCCTACGTCCGGGGAATGCCGGCCGACTGGAGCGGTGAGAGGCACATCGTTCACTACACCAGCCCGGACCTCGTCAACTGGAAATACGAGGCCGTCGTCCCGCTGAGTTCGGAGAATGTCATCGACGCTTTCGTCGTTGCCAAGCCGGACGGGGGCTGGCGCATGTGGTACAAGGACGAGGCCCACGGCTCGCATATCTACGCCGCGGACAGCGAGGACCTGTATCGGTGGAAGGTCGTTGGACCGGTCGTCACGTCCGCGCCGCAGGAAGGAGCGGCCGTCTTTTGGTGGCGGGGCTCCTACTGGATGCTGGTCGATCGCTGGAAGGGGATGGGGGTCCTTCGCTCCGAAGACCTCGGCAACTGGTCCGAACAGCCGGGGACGATCCTCGGTGTCCCCGGCACGCGTCCGGACGACGCCGACATCGGGCGTCATGGAGAGGTCGTCGTCCAGGGGCCCGACGCTTACCTATTCTATTTCACGCATCCCTACGGCCCCAAGGCCCACACCGAACCCGGAAAACACCGCTCCGCGCTTCAGGTGGCCAAGCTCGAGCTCGAGGACGGCATCCTCGTTTGCGACCGCAACAAGCCGTTCGACCTCGCGCTTGTGCCTCCGTCGGGATTCCGCCCGGCCAAGCCGCCGGCGAGTCCGCTCGCGTTCGAGTCCTCGGACACCAACTTGACGGCGGCCTTCGCTTGGGCCAAGGCCCAGGCCCTGGACTACGCCTTTCCCGCTTCGACGCATGGCGACCCCGTGGGCGATTGGTACGAGGCCGCGCTCCCGTCGCGCTTCGCCTTCTGCATGCGCGACGTGTCCCACCAGGCCAACGGGGCCCAAGTGCTCGGGCTCGGCGCGTTCAATCTCAACATGCTGCGCAAGTTTGCCCGGGGGATCAGCCCGGCCCGCGATTTCTGCTCGTATTGGGAGATCGACAAGTGGGACCGGCCGGCCCCGGTCGATTACAAGAACGACAAAGACTTCTGGTACAACCTGCCAGCCAACTTCGACGTCCTGGACACGTGCTGGAGACAGTACCTATGGACGGGAGACCGGACCTATATCGAAGACCCGGCGTTCCTCGAGTTCTATGGGCTGACCGTCAAGGAGTATGTCCAGGCTTGGGACAAGGACGGCGACGGGATCCCCGAGCATCGAAAGGAATACGGCAACCGGGGACTCGGCGGCTACGACGAGGGCCCCTATTCCGACAGGACGCTTTACGGCGCCGACCTTGTCGCCGCGGAAGCGCGGGCTTTCGATTCGTACGCGGAGATCCTGGAGCTTCGAAAGGACGCCCCGGCGGCCGATTCACTCCGCGCCCGGGCGGCCGGCTTGCGGAACAAATTCACGGCGGAGTGGTGGAACGGATCCCGCCGGCAGTTCGCGGATTTTTCCCTCGAGGATGGAAAGCTCGCTTTCGAGGACATGTTCTGGGGCGGGGTCTTCCCGCTCTACTTCGGGCTCATCCCCGCCGGGGAGCGCCGAAGCGCGACCCTCGGCCGGATCCTCGAAAAAGAGCCGGACGGGATCGAAATCGAATCCTATCTCCCGGAGATTTTTTACCGCTACGGCGCGGACGATGCGGCCTACGCCGAGATCCTGCGGCTCTCCGATCCCTCTAAAAAGCGGCGCGAGTACCCCGAAGTCCCGTTCGCCGTGATCGGGGCGGTCGCGACGGGGCTCATGGGACTCGAACCGGACGCCCGTACCCGGACCGTCGCGACGCGGTCGAGGCTCACCGGTAAGACGGACTGGGCCGTGCTCCGGAATGTGCCGGTCTTCGACAGCACCATCGATATCCGCCATGACGGAAGGCGGGAGACGTCCGTGACCCTGCGCTCAGGCGGGAAGGTCGTCTGGAAGGCCGTTGTCGAAGGCCTCTGGGAAGAGCTGACGGTCAACGGCACTCCCCGGAAGGCCCGTCAAGGAAATGACGAGTCCGGCCGGCCCGTCTCCTGGGTCACTGTCGAGCTGGCGGCGGGAGAGGCGGCCGTTGTCGTTGCCGCCGGCGGGTCGAGCGAGTCACAGAGCTGCCGCTAGAGGAGGCCGTTCAATGCCGATGCAAAGAAATTGCTAAGGTATAATAGGGACTCGATGCGTATCAAACTGGCCTACGGAAAAACCGGACTTCCGATCGAGCTCGACGATTCGCTCAACGTCACCGTCGTCGAGCCGTCGTTCGTACCGGCTCTGCCCGACCCCGAGGCCGCGGTACGGGCGGCCTTGCGCCGGCCCATCGGTTCGCCGGCTCTCAGCGACCTCGTCCGCCCCGGCATGCGCGTCGGCGTCGTCTTCAGCGATATCACCCGGCCCGCGCCCAATCCTCTTCTCCTGACGGCCGTCCTCGAGGTCCTGGATGCGGTCCCCGGCGTCGAGACGACGCCCTTCAACGCCCTCGGCACTCATCGGCCCAACACCGAGGCCGAACTCCGGGCGATGGTCGGCGACGCCATCTTCGAACGCTGCCGGATCGTCCAAAACGACACCTTCGATCCGGCGACCCAGGTCCTGGCCGGTGTGACATCGAAGGGACACGAGACCTGGCTCAACGCCGAGCTCATGGCCTGCGACTTGAAGATCCTGACCGGTTTCATCGAGCCCCACCTTTTCGCCGGCTTCTCGGGAGGAGGGAAGGCCATTATGCCGGGAATGGCCGGCCAGCGCACCGTCCTCGGGAACCACGACGCCGGGATGGTCGGCCATCCGAAGGCCATTTGGGGTATCACCAACGGCAATCCCATTTGGGAAGAGATCGGCGAGGTCGCGGGCCAAGCCGGCCGCTCATTCCTCCTCAATGTCACCCTCAACCGCGACAAGGCCGTGACCGGGGTTTTTGCCGGCGACCTCGGCCAAGCTCACGCGGCCGGCTGCGCCTTCGTCAAGCGTTCGGTCATGGTCGCCGTCGCGCGGCCCTTCGATATCGTCATCACGACCAACTCCGGGTACCCGCTCGACATCAACCTCTACCAGTCCGTGAAGGGGATGAGGGCGGCCGATCAGATCGTCAAGCCCGGCGGCGCGATCATCATCGCCACGCGCTGCTCGGACGGCATCCCCGAGCACGGGCTCTATGGCAAGATCCTGCGAGAGTCCAAGAGTCCCCGGGAACTGCTCGACAGGATATGCGCGCCCGGCTTCCTCGAACAGGACCAGTGGCAGGCCCAGATCCAAGCGCTCATCCAGCTCAAGGCCGACGTTTATGTCCGGTCCGGCGGATTGTCGGACGACGCAATCCGTGGGGCCCTGCTTTTGCCGTGCCGCCGTATCGAGGCGACCGTAGACGAATTGATCAAGAAGGTCGGCCCCGGCGCGTCGATCTGCGTCATGCCCGAAGGCCCCCAGACGATCCCTTACGTGTCCGCGTCATAGGGTTGTTTCCGGCCGTCAGCGGACCACGATCTCGTCGACAAAGACCCAGGAAAGCCCGCCGGCGGAAGGGTGCCAGTCGGGCAGCTGTTTCGTTCCCTCGACACGGAATCGGATGTAGCGGACCCCGGCGAACGAGCCCGGATCGGTCATGTCCTCCGTCCAGGAGAAGGCATGGATGGTTTCCTCACCCTGATGGCCTCCCCTGAGGGCCCTGGTCCCGACCTCACGGAACGAGGCGCCGTCAGTGGAAATCAGACAAGTTATCCTGTCCGGATGGAGGATCCAGCTCCGCTGGTCTGAGAGCGTGCTCAAGGCGATCTCCCGGGCCGGGGCCGGCTTCCCCAGGTCGACGTTCAGAGTGAAGTCGACGCCCTCCCAGCCCAGCCAGTGGACCTTGAAATCGCTCGCGCCTCGCACCCCGTTGGTCAGGACGGCCAAGTCTCCCTTGGCGTATTTAGGCGACGGCGCCGGTTCCGCCGCGACCGGTCTCCTGAAGGCCAGGTTGCCGTCGACCTGGACGTCGATGAACCGTTTGGCCGCATCATAATAGGCCTTCGGGGACAGGCCGGCCTCGTTGAGAGTCTGAACGCCTCCCTCCTCCGCCCGGGTTTGGAAGTCCTCGAGGAGGCGGGCCATCGCCGGCTTGACGCGGAAGTCTCCGTCCTTCTCGACATAGAACCCGCGCGGCCCGAACATGTCGGCCTTGCCGATCTCGAGCATCGCGTACATCAGGGGCAGGCGGGCGGTCTTCACCCGGGTGAGAGTCTCACGGTCGCCGGCCGCGACCGCCTCGGCCTTATCGAAGAGCCTGTTGTACACCGCGACATCGTCGACGGAAAGAAAATCTTCGGCGTAAGCCGTCGGTGGTTCGTAGATATCGAGCCTGGCGCCGGTCCGCTCGAGCGCCGCGCGCAGGGCGTCGATGTACTTCCGGACGAACGGGCCGGCCTTCCCGTAGTAGCAGTTGAGGAAGTCGTCCATCACGGCGTTCACGTCGGTCCCCGGATCCCAGAGGAGCCGGGCCAGCATGTAGGACTTGAGCTCGCTGAACTCATGTCCCGGGCCCGTGTTCGTTTGCTGGAAATGCCGGCGGACGCCTTGGCCGACAAAAAACCGGATGTTGGGCTGGAGGACGTGGAGGTTCGGGAAAGGGGAAACGTGGTGCGAAAAATTGACCGTGTAGTCCCAGAGATAGATGTTGCCGCAGATCCGGCCCCAGTCCTCGATATCGCGGACGAACGATGCGCTCGACGGGTCGTCGGCGATGGGCCGGCTGCGGTTGAGCTCGATCGTGCAGAGCATGACCTCGACGTTCGAGGCCGGCCGGACGAGGCGCGGTGTCTGGCGGGAATACTGATAAGCCAGGGTCGAGATAACCTTGTCCGGGAAGAGGGCGGCGACACGGTTGACGAAGCGGATGATGGGCCCGGCGGGGGAGCCCTCTTCTTCGATGATCTTGAGGCATTCGGGGCACTGGCAGTAGGAAGAATTGTCGTTCTGGCTGACCGACCACATCTTCCTGTCGGGCTGGGCGGCCATCTCTTCGCGGAGTTTGGCGACGGCGATATCGAAGACCTCCGGCCGCGACAGGCAGGGTTGGTCGATGATCCGTTTCCCGTTCATCAGGGCGAAATACTCGGGATGGGCGGCGAAATAGGTCTGCCAGGGGACGAGCTTCTGGAACGTATGGACATAGTACCCCGTGCCGTAGAGATCGTCCTGGACATGAAGCCTCATCCAGTCGCGGTAGTCGGGATCTCGCGCGAATTCGCCGTGGACGATGCGGACCTCGTTCACCGGGTTGTCGACCTCGAAGGTACAGCCGAGGGACAAGTCGTTTCGTCGAGGAAAGACCTCGGCCGTCGGGCTGTATCGGCGGCAGCCGTAATATTTTTCGAGGAGGTGGACGACGCCGTAGATAACGCCCTTGCCGCCCCCGCCCGAGATATAGAGGTTCCCCGTGGAGGTCGTGGCCAGGAAGCCGTCGGATCGGAGAGAAGCGAGCGAAGAGGCAACTCCCGGAGGGAGGTCCTTTTGAGGGAAACCGATCGCGGCGAAGCCGGGCCGCCCGGGCTCCGTCGCCCTTATGATCCGGAGATCCACGCCGCTCATCTTAAGGATCGAGGTCCGAAGGATCTCGGCGGCCCGTTGCTCGACTTCCCCCGCTCCCTCCGGGATCACGATCGTGGCCGCGGGACGGCCATGATCCACGAACACGAACGCGCGCCCGCAGAGGCTGACTTGGACCGGGCGCGGGCCCGGCCGGGCCGTCCCGCCGGGCGCGCATGCCGCTCCCCAGACGAGCGCCGCGGCAACGACGGCCGCGGCATACCGGAGATCGGCCCCCGGTTCTCGTAAGTGTTCCCGAAACCGCCGAGTGGACATCACCCGGAAATCTAGACCAAACCGCCCCCCGCGTCAAACTCCGGACAAGATTCATCTCTTCAATAGACGCAGGAAGTCCTCCATGAACCAGAATTCTATGTCCATTCCGCTTTCGCCGGAGAAGGCGATCTTCCGGCCGTCCGGAGACCAATCGAGCTGGGAGGCATCGGCATCGACATCCGTCTTCACTTCCGCCGGCTCGCCGCCATCTGCTGGGACCACCCAGATCTTTCCCCTGGAGACAAAAGCGATATTTTGTCCATCCGGCGACCAGGACACATCACTGTGAGCACCGACGTTCTGGATTTGGCAAACCTCCCGGGACTCGCCGCCGGCGACCGGGGCAAGGTTCAAAGTGCCCGCTGCCGTGTCCGCTTTCTTGGAAAAATAGGCGATCGTTTTCCCGTCCGGAGACCAGTCGATTCCGGCCCCTGTGACACTAGCTGATTCGGTCGTGATTTTTTGGGCCTCTCCCCCTGCCGCCGGGATCTTGAATATTGTAGCGATACGCTTTTCGCCGCTGATGATTTCTTCAGCCAGATATGCGATCCATTTCCCGTCCGGCGACCAGCAGGGATAGCGGCCTTGGCTCGTGATCTGCTTGGGTTCACCTCCTTCGACAGGAATGGTGTAAATATTCGGTCCAGCTGTGGCCGTTCCAGCTGAAAACACTACGGATTTTCCATCCGGCGAAACAGAATTCCCTGCTCCTGGGTATATTGTGAAGAAACCATGCTTAAGACCGCCTTCGTGAGCGGGGTGAACACTCACCTCGCCTCCATCCATGGGGATGGAACCCAGGCCGCCTTGGTTCCATCTGACAAAGATCCGCTTCCCGTCCGGCGTCCAGTGGGGATGGCTGGCAAGGCCGTCGAGCGGGCTGACCTGAGTGGCCTTTCCGCCGGACACAGGGACGTAATTACTCAATAAGTTGTGGCATCGGCCGGTGCGGAGAGAGTCTTATTTCGATCGAAGCAATTTCTTATGAAAAACCGAGACCTTCCTGATCTGTTTCTTCAGGCGTTTGTAAT
>Ga0268276_1000873_pt1 | contig 32713 bp, 41 predicted proteins | sample saktaG_4_FD_190145 | JGI IMG/M metagenome (GOLD analysis project Ga0268276, IMG submission 190145) | Saline water microbial communities from Sakinaw Lake, British Columbia, Canada - sak_2010_1_5_45m | ecosystem: Environmental > Aquatic > Non-marine Saline and Alkaline > Saline ...
TAATAAATGACACGGAATTTTTAATTGATGGTGACTTGTATAATATTCTTCACTGGGGCGAGCCAGATGAAAGAAGAGAAGAGGTTAGAGAAATTCTTAAAGGGAATAATAAAGAAATAGTTTTTATCCGAGAACTTGAAAAATTAAGAGGAGAACTCACAAAGCTACGTATGAACAATCTTAATGAAGAAGAATTAGGGGAAGTTTTTGATAAAATATTAACTAAAGTTAATGAGGTGAATGATTTTTATTTTAAGAAAATAAAATATAAGGTTAATCCTGAGGGTAAAACTGGTGAGAATTGGCATATTGTAAACAATCTTTTTTGTATTAAAAATTATGTCGAATCCAGTTTTGATTTAATTGATGAAGAAGGCGAGTCAGAGATAAGACCGTTATTTATACCTGGTTCGCATTATACTGCAATGACTTCTCAAACAAATAAAAACTATCACTTACAGAATCCTAAAATTAAAGAAGACGATTATGTCCCATCTTACTCTTTAGGGCTGGCATGGCTATATTCACAATATATCTCAAATGATAAACTAATTAATAATATGATTAACTCTAAAAAGTGGGAAGAGATGCATCATAACGGGGCTCGGCTTAATGAATTCTTTGAAGAAGATTTTAAAAAGAAAAATCAGATTAAGGGATGGGTTCCAGATATTTTTAAAGAGAATTATTCTAATAAGTCACAAAAGCAAATTAAAAAGAAGACTCTTGATGATATTGGCGAACTAAGATTAGTATTAAGAGATAGAGAGGTAAGAACAATCGAAGAACTTCATGACGGAGATTATCCAGTTATAAGATCAATTATGGAAATAATCATTCATGGTTTGAGTTTTTATTCTAACACAAATAATAAGATGGAAATTGTAGAATTAAAAACGGAGTATAATGGGGGAGAAGAAGTAAAATATAGTTACGCCATTTTTCTTCCAGTTGGAAATGGTCTATGGAATGCATCTGAATGGTTGTTTTTCAATGAAATCTCTGTAGAAAATAGCTGGGAGACAGTTTGCGATTTTAAGGAAAGACTATATATTATTATAAAGGCTAGAAAAGAAAAAATAAATTTAAAAAGTTATACTGTTCGAAGGGAAGATATTATTCGTTATAGAAAAAGGCATGATATTGCATTTAGAAGAAGATTAGGGGAGATTGAGCAAATGAAAACCTCTGAAGGTTTATTAGTAGAACTGCTTGCATTTTTCTATTATCTAAAAAATAATAAAAATAAACCAGACGATTTTGGATGGCACGTAGACCCGACTAACAAGAATAAAACAGATTTAGACGCCTTTTTTATATGCGATTCAAATGCCGAGATAATACAAGCAAAGAAATCTCTAAATATTTCTAATCCTCGCATAGATGCTCCAATGGAAGAGATTGAAAAAGAAGATTTTGATCCAGTTAAGCATCTCAAATTTAATGAGGATCTTAAAGAGATTTATGAGCATTTTGATAAAGCCGAAAAAATACTTCTTGACAAAGCCGAAAAAGAATCAAAAAGTCTTGCAGTTATAAAGAAAAAGCTTTTTGTTTTTGAAAAAGGATTTGAGGACGAAGATTGGCTTCTTAATGAACTTAAAAAGGAGCTAAGTAAAAAAGATATAGAATTAATCTATTTTGATGAAATAGAAAAAGACAGGGCGATATTTTCTAAAGATTTAATCGATAAGATAAATACTGCTTTTGATAGAATAGTTTTTGAAGATGAAGAAGAATAGGGATACGGAAAAGATAGCTTTTTAAATACCCGAACTGTTGATTTATTAACATGGGTAAAAGAACAACCGAATTTGTCTTAGGATTGCTTGGAGGAATTTTTGGATTTTTTGCTTCAGTTTTTGCTTTGGCTGTCGGAGGAATTGGTGGAGCATTTGGAGCAAGCGGGGCTTCTGCTATTTCTTTCTTGGGATGGTTTGCTTTATTATTCTCTATTTTAGCAATTGTTGGTTGTGTTGTTGTTAGACATAAACCCAAATTAGGTGGGGCATTTTTATTAGTTAGTGCTATAGGAGGATTAATTTCAATAAGTTTCTTTTATCTACTATCATTTGTTTTATTACTAATTGCTGGATTAATGGGGCTAATTAGGAAGGAGAAATAATGAAACAAGAAGGATGGTTTGACAAACATAAAACTCTCGGAGTTATTCTTATAATTATTGGAACAATCATTGCAGTTTCTGTTCTCTTTGCTATTTTTATGCCTAAAGATACATCCAACAACAATGGAATTCTTCCTAATAATAATGGTGGTGCAGTCGCTAATAATCAGATACCTAGCGGTTCAATTTCTGAATGTTCTTCTAATTCTGATTGTAGTAGTAATGAACAATGTTCTAGTGGAAAGTGCGTTCAAATTGTAAAGACTAATGTAGCAGGGCATAGCCGTGGTGATCCTTCTCCAGTAAATACTGCTCAAACCATTCATTTTGGTTATAGCTGGTCACAAATTACTGATGCCGAGTTAACTCTTTTAAATATAAAAAGAGGGGATACTGCTTGGAGTGCAGTTAAGGAAGCTAATATGTTTAATGATGCCCCCAAAGATGGGCAAGAATATCTCTTGGCTAAATTCAGGTTTAAAGTAATCCAAACTTCTGATAGCAAGTCTTACGATGTTAGCAGTTATGGTTTTGATATTGTTTCTTCTGATGGCGTTGTTTATGATAAACCTTTTGTTGTTTCGCCTGAGCCTAGTTTATCAAAAGAACTATATCCAGGTGCATCTACTGAAGGATGGGTTGCTTTTGTAATAAATAAAGATGATGCTAGTCCTTTGATCAGCTTTAATAGGGATACTAATGATCAAGACGAGTTATGGTTTAGCTTAAAATAAAAATGGCAAACAAAAATAATAAACTCTATCTATATGGCGGGATAATTATAGTAATTTTATTAATAGTAGCAGGCGGTTTTTTATTATTAAATGATTCAAGCTCATCTTCTAGCGGAGGATCTTTATTAAATAAAATTTCTCCAGTAAGTGTGATAAAATATTCTGATGAGAATTCATCGGTTGTTATAACAAAAAACAATATAGATAAAACTGCTAAAATGCAAATGGAGTTATTTGTTGAACAATCTGAAGTTAAAAGCGAATTTGGAGACTTTACAGAATTTATGACTACTATATCTTGTGGTTTAATGCAAATGGCACTCTTTAATGAAACTGCATTAAATGAGTTTAATCAAGAAATGCAGAAATTAAGTGAAATGAATGGAACTGTTGAAGACCAATCTGGCAAAGAAGTAGGCACACCTGAAAATAATCCATTAGAGGGATATAAGGTTAAGGAATTTTCATTTTCATTGAAAGATAAAAAAACCATGAATGAATTATCCTCTTGCAAAATTACAGGTCCTTCAGAAAACGATAGAGTAATTAAAATAAATAATTAATCCTCTTTCTTCTCAAGCGTAAACTCTTCTTTAAGAGGTTGCTTAACACTATTCATTCTATTTCTCATATATTCTATGTAATTCTTATCTTTATGCAGATAAACTTTTGTTGAATTAAGTTTGGCATGCCCTAAAACATTAGCAACCAAAAACAAATCATGCGTTTCATTCATAAGCTCTGTGGCTTTTGTGTGCCTTAAAGTATAGCTTCTATATTTGGTAACTGTTGAGCCTGCTTCAGGAGCAAGCCATAGTCCTGCAGGCTTTAGAATTTTCTCTCTGAAAATATGCTTCCATCTTCCTGGACTCATAAAATTATTCTCATAGCTTGGAAATAAATAAGTTGAGCCTTTCCAAAACATCTCTCTTGGGAATTTCTTAGTATTAAGATAATCTCTTAGATTTTTGCCGAGTTCATTAGGAATAGGGAGAACTCTATCCTTGCCTGTTTTATTATTCTCTCCCCTTATATGCACAGTCATCCCCCGCAAATCGAAATCTTCAAATTTTAGCTTGCAAGCTTCTTTTGGTCGCAAAGCTAAGGTATAAATTGTCATCATTAGAGCTTTATCCCTTGCACGCATCCAATCTCCCCAAACATTCTGCAAGTAATCTGGAGAGGTTTCAAGTGTAATAATCATCCTATTTATATCAGATTTTGTAAACACTTCTGGCAGTTTTCGGGTGTCTTCGTATAATAATGTGTGGTTGTCCATCACTGATCCCCCCGTAAGCTTTGAAAATTTAATGTAGAAAAATAACACATCATCACCGTATTTTTTCGGTCTTTTTGGTTAAGAGGCTTTTTGTATACCATCTTGTTGTGGTTCACCTCTTACTGGCTGTTCTTTCTAAGATGTCCTAGTTTATAAATGTTACGATTGTTATCAAAGTTATGAAAAGTATAGTTAGTAACATTTATAAAGTTTAGAGCATTGCCTTATAATAGCTTAACTTTGGAAAATGGGTGAAACAAAACGTCCGACATATGATTTTCAATTGAATACACGAGTGCCTAAGGAGGTATTCGATGCTACTGAGAAGCTCGCTCACAAAAAGGGAGTTAAGTCTTCTGATTTAATTAGAAAAGCGATTGTTGAATATCTTAAGGAAAAGGGTGTATTAGATAAAAAGAAAAATTATCTTTAGAATTATTTTATAATTTCCCAGTGTCCACCTTTATCTGGACCAACTCTTTTTAGCAATCCCTTATCTTTTAATTTAAGGATATTTTTATCTATTGCTGTTGTGCTTATTCCAACCTTTTTTGAAAGCTCAGATTTTGAGATATAAGGATTTTCTTCAATTAATTTGATTATTTTCTTTTGGCTTTCTACCAACCCTTCTACCAACTTTTCTACCAACCCTATCTGTTTCTTATCTCCTGTTGGCATTGGGGGACGTTTGAATGTAACTGTGAAAAAACTTGTAAACTCGAAAACTGGTGCGGGCAAACCAACATTTCTCATAGCATCTCTCATTCGCCCTACTCCTGAGCCTACTTTTTCAACCAAATCTGCAGTTTTGAAAAGGCTAAATAAAAGAGGATTTCTTGATATACTCTTTTTACCAAAATCTTCTTTTTTAATTGCTGAAATTAATCCACCAGGATTGCTAATTTCAACCCTATCATCAAAAATATCAATTTGAATATTTGCTCCTTTTTCATTATAGTCTCTATGTGCCATTGCATTTACAATTGCTTCCCTTAAAGCATCTTCTGGAATTTCTAGAAGCTCTTCTCTTGGTCCTGCTGTTTCAATTTTATACTCTAGCCTTAAATTTCTCATAAGAAAAGCCATCACTCCGTTATAATTGGAAATCGTATCTTCTGTGAAATCCTTTCTGTCTATTATTTTATACTTGTCATTCCCCTTATACAATACACAAGTAATAATTGCATGTCTGAAAAATTTCTCAATATTATCACAAAAAAACAATACCCCTGCATTTTTGAATTTCCTTGTTTCAGTTAATACTCCTAAATTCTTTAAGATGTCTTCATCGGATATTGTTCTGCTTAAATTTGCTTTTTGTATAAACAAATCAAATTTTGTTTTGCTAAATCCACTCTTAAAACTAAACTCATTATTGACTGCTTCATCAAATAATATTTTTCCTTCTTTATTAAAGAATTCTCGAATTTCATCTGTTGATAATTTCTGAGAGTTACTTCCTTGCCTTAGAAAGAAACCAGCAGAGCATCTGTATGGTTTATTCAAACCATCATCAACATTTACAATAATAACATTATCTATTGTTTCAATTTTAATATGAATTGAAGGATCACACCCCCTTGCTAAATCTTGAATTTCAGATTTTAGCTTGTTTGTAATTTGGATGCCTTTAACTTTTCCTTGATCATTTACTCCAATGAATATTCTTCCCCCTTCTGTATTGGAAAAAGCAACAATCTCTTTCCCTAAATTCTTGGAGTCATAACTTTCCTTGAATTCTAATTTCAAACCTTCTCCTTGTTTAAGCAAAAATTCAAACTCTTTTTTATCCATATTTTCTATAAGACTTCTATGTTTTAAAGTTTATCTAAAGCAATCTTCAAAACTAAGTCCCCCTTGTTTAGCTTTCTTTAAAGTAATGCCATAAGTATTGCCATCTGAATTAAATTGTTCGGGCTTTACGAATATCCAGCTTTCTCTTATAAATCTCAAAGCAACTAATGGAGTAAAATTTGTATCTTCTGCAAACTTTAGAAATTTTATCATTCTATCTTTAGGAATATAAACTCCGCCCTTTCTTGTGGATTTTGATTCTATGCAATAAGCTTTTTTCTTACTTGCAACAATTATATCACATTCAGCATTTGTTAAAGTTCCACTTCCTGCTGACCTAATTACTCTAAAATTATTAGTTATAAAAATATGGCAGAGTTCTCTTTCAGCATCACTACCTAATCTTTTTCTTGAGCTTTTCATAAATCCCTCGCTTCAGATTTTTCTTTTTTCCAACCATGCCTTTCCAATTCAAATTCATCGATGCAGTTGTTAGCTTCTGTCTTACTATACTCTTGTGAGATTTGTAATAAAACTAAACTAATAATATTATGACTATAAGGTTTTATTCCGATATAATCTTTTTCTCTTTCAATTATTTCTTTTAATTCCTGAAGGGTTTTTTTCTTTGCCAAGAAACTTCTGGAGGTGCATCTAGAAAAACTATTTGGGGGTTTAAACTTCTTAATTGAAAAATATATTCGGGAAAGTATTTTCCTGGGTCTACCCCTCTTAACGATGCGTGGGCTAGACTAAATAGACATGTTTCATCTACGAAAATTTCGTCTTCTCTTCCAGCTATTTCTTCAAGTCTTTGAAAATCTTGTTCTATAATTTCTTCTTCTTGTCTCTGAGTCTTGAAAATTGTCTTTCTAGAAAGATGTTTTCTTCCAACAATTTGTCTGTTTTCCTGGAAGACATGAATTCTTCCGTTGAGCGCTCTTTTTAGATTATTTATTGTTGTAGATTTTCCAGCTGCTTGTGGTCCAGCTAGGATAATATAGGTCATTTTGTTCCGTATTTTTTGTTTAATTCAACTATTTTGCTTAAAGGTAAACCGGATAAGAAAGTCATGAATGTGTTTCTTCTAGAAGAGGAAGGTGAGCAGACAGAACAGTTTGCATCGGGTAGAGTTGATACCGCGTCTAGTCTTTGTGGATGATTCCATAGATAGTTTAAATCGTGTTTTAAAGCGTCCCCATATGAAACAATTCCTCCGTGTGTTCTATGTCCACAAGAGTACAAATTACAATCTGGACCGATGCAAGCCCAAAAGTTAGAATTAAAACATCTTCTTCCTTCTGAGTTAAACGCAGAATCGTCCTCTGTGATGTCTTCTTCAGAATAAACTGAGTCTACTTTGAATTGGGGGGTTTCGTGTTTTTTTGCTGCATGTAGCTCTGCAATTATCTCTCCCGATATTCCGTGTATTCCTTTTTGGTCTGTGAAATCAACTCTGAATTTTGCTTCATCTACTCCTATTTCTTTCATTCTCCTTGCTGTTTCAGCAACTTCGTGATAGTTTCCCGTTCCTATAACATAACTTACTATAATTCTTGTTCTACTTCCTACTGCCTCACGTTTGGCAACTGTTTCTTCAAGAGTTGTTACAATTTGGTCAAAGCCCGGTTTTCCCTTTATCTGCATAAATGTTCTTTCTGATCCAGCGTCTAGACTTAGATTTAATTTATCTGCTCCTAAAACATAATCGTAATATTTTCCCGAACAATTATTTTTTCCTAAGTTGAGTCCATTTGTAAAAAGAATTACTTTTTTCCCTGCTTCTTTAAATCTCCGTATTCCTTGAAGAGTTATTGGGTTTGTTAGTGGTTCACCTGTTGTTCCGCAGAATTTTACTGTTTCTACTTCAAATCCGTTTTGTCTAAATCCTAAAACATTTTCTACAATTGTATCTAGAGTAGATTCATCTAAACGATTTTCTAGATGAGGATAGTGTTTTCCAAAACAATGTGTGCAATCTAAATTACACTTTCCAGATGGTTGAATTTCTAGTTCGTATGGGGGCGGATTTCCTCCAGAAAAAATACTTGTTATTCTATCAAAATGGTCTGCGAGTAGTTGTCTTTCAAAATCATTTGGTTTTTCTCCTCGATTAAGAAATTTTAGAAAAGTTTGTTCTGTATCTTCTACGCCTCGAACTAAAGTAGGACTAGCAAGTGCATCCATGTTTTATCTCCTCAAAAATTCCTCTTGCTAACGGGTCTTCTAAAAATAAGACTGTTTCAATAGGTGTTGTTTTTAAATATCCCTCTACTTCGATAACTGCAAGAGCGGGATTTTCTCCCAAGAATAGTGTTCTTTCGACCAATACTTTTTCTCTTCTATTAAATGGGATATTGCTTGGAAAATAATTGTATGTTTTTCCTTGATAAGTAAATGTTACAGGTTTTCCTTGATAAGTTCCTAAAGAACCATTAAGCCCGGAAATTCTTCTTATTAATTTTTCTAAATCTACGTGAATTTGAGGAAAGACTTTTTCAATTCCGTCCACTGTTTGTTGTGATTTCACCTCGGTAAGTTCAATCATGTAATGTAAAAATAATATTTGCCTATATTGATTGTCAATATTTTCCCTGTTAACACTTGGATAAAATAGTTGAACTATTACAGAATATTTTCAATAGTGTTTTTTGAAAATTTTATTTTGTTTAGTATTTACTGAGTTTTTAGTAAAAAGTATATTTTCCCTATTCTCCCTATTGTGAATAGTGAGCAAACATTTAAATATATTTTAATATACTAAAAGATATGAAACGAAAGGTAATCAAACAAGGGCATAATACTCTTACAATTACTCTTCCGTCGGAATGGGTCAAAAAACTAAACATACAGTCCGGAGATGAAATAGATCTTATTGAATCAGAAAATTCTTTGGTTTTAAATGGAAAAGAGAATGGTCAAGAGAGAAAAATTACCCTCGATATAACTAGTTTCAATATTCCGTTGTTATGGAGATTTTTTCAGGGAGCATATCGTTCGGGTAACGACGAGATAAAGGTTCTTTTTGATCCAAATAAAAAAGAGGGTGAAGATGCATATCATTTTTATACCTCTCAATTTGACTATTCTAAATTAGGAGAAAAAATTCCTCCAAAACCTCCTCTAGCAGTAATTCAAAGCGTGGTAGATCGTTTTATTGGAATGGGTATAATTGAAACTGGAAAAAATTATTGTGTAATAAAAGAAATGGGGGAATCCAGTGTAAAAGAATTTGATAATTCCCTTAGAAGAATTTTTTTAGTTGTCTTGCAAATGTTTGATAGAATTATTGAAGCTATTGAAAAAAATGAAATTGGGGATCCTAGTTTCTGTAAGGAGATACATACTATTGATTTGAATGTAGATAGGTTTGTAGACTATTGTTGTAGAATTTTAAACAAAATTCATACTTCTTTTTCAGATAAAAATAAAATGTTACTTTTTTCAACTCTTTATTTATTGGAGTTGGCTGGTGACGAATTTAAATATATTGGAAAACATTTAGCTTTGTCCAAGAAGAATTTGAAGGAAGTTCTTCCTTTAGCGGAGTTGGTTAAGGGACATTTTGAAATGTATTACAATTTATTCTATAAGTTTAATAGAGAATCTGCTATTACTTTTGGTAAGAATGATTTTTCAATTTATAATGCACATTTTATGTTAAAAGAAAATTTGAAGGGTGATGCAAAGAGTATTGCTCGTCATTTAATGATGATAAGCAAACTAACTTGGGCATTAGGCGAACTTAAAATAGAAATGGAGTGTTAATTTTATAAAAAAGGACTGAAAAAACCGAAGTTCTACAGCCCTTTATCCAACCGAAGTTAGATATCTTAATTTATGTTTTATGGTATATAAGTTTAAGTGACCACCTCGAGGTTAAAACAGAACTTTTATATAGCTTAAAAAATCCTTTATTTTATGAATTATTCTATTGATGAGTTAAATAACAAGTATGATTTAGAATTGGAAACAGTCGTTGATTCTATAAATAAACAGAAAGCAAAACTTGTTTTGTTGCAATTTCCAGACGGATTGAAGGTTTATGCTACTTCTGTTGTGGATTATCTTGAGGAAAAAACTAACGCTGAATTTTTAATTTGGCTGGGAAGTTGTTACGGTGCTTGTGACACTCCGGTTGGTTTGGAAAAGTTAAAACCCAAAATAGATTTAGTTATTCAATTTGGGCATAATGCTTTGATGCCTGATTATTGCTGATGATTTTAATTTATAACCAACCTATCAAGAGAGAAAATCCTACTAAGAATAATAAAGTTCCTGCGATTAAATGAAGTCTTCTAATGTTTCTAGCTTTCCATCCTTCGACGTCTTCAATTTTTGAAAGTCCAAAATAAATTAAAAGAGTTATTGCGATCATTGGAAGTATAAACACTAAATTGTAATAAATAAGCCAGGGTAATGCTCCTGCTATTCCTAGTTCTGCTAAAAGTCCTGATGCTATGATGTACGGTCCAATTGTACATGGAAGAAGGAAGAGCGTTACTAAAAATCCTATTACAAATGCACCCAAAGGAGAAGTCATTTTTTGAATGATTAATTTTACTCTTGGACGCATGAACAAAGGCATTTCGGTTGCGATTCCTCCTGGTTGATAGTGGAAGTAATCTCTAATGTTTAATCCCCCTAAAATCATCGCCAAAATTGAAAGTCCATCGTAAACGTAATGCGAACTTTCTCTTAACCATACTGCAAATACTTGGAAAAATTCTACAATAATTAATCCGTAGAGAAGATATCCAATATAAACGGATGTTACAAATGCAAGACCTGCATAGAGAACTTTTCTTTTTCTTTCTGGATTCTGAATCATAATCGTTACTAAAACCATTATTAAAATTGCAATTGCACAAGGATTTACAGAATCAGCAAGTGCTAAAGAAGTCATTCTTGCAAAATTTATTCCTTCGATTATAGCCATTTTAACATCCTGTTATTTCTTGGAGGGTTTCTATTGACTGTACCCCAATAACTTTTTTTCCATTTATCATCCACGTAGGTGTACTAAAACTTCCACCCTCACTTATTCTTTCTGCACAAATTTCTCTTTCGTAAAAACAATCAACTACATTGAGATATTGATAATTTTCTCCGAATAAATCTTCTTGGTCTTTACAATGTGAGCATCCTAATTGAACATAAAGAACTGAGTTTTCTCCAATACATTTTGCTATTTCTTTACTAGTAGTCGGTTTATTTTGAGTTAATACCGAGTATGACAAAAGAATTACTCCTAAAATTATTCCTATTGTCCACCACCCTTCTTTTTTCATAATTTGTTTAAGGAGATTTAATTTAAAAGGGTTTTGGTGAAATCTGTTTCAATTTTTATTGCATTTCCTTTTACAATAGCAGTTGCAATTTTCTTTCTAGCGGATTTTAGAATTCTAGATAATGTCGGTTGGGATATTTGCATCTTTTTTGATGCTTCTTCTTGGGGAATTTCTTCTGAATCAATTAAACGTATTGCTTCAAATTCTGGTAAAGTTAAAACTATCTCTAAGAGTGTGTTTAATGGAACACCTGCAGGTTTAAAATAATACGCATTTGGACGTCCTCTAATGCGCCTTTGAATACATGGTCTAGGCATTTTATCAAAAAGAAAAAAGGGAATAAAAATGTTTTGTTTTTAGTTATCTTGTTGAGAGTTAAATCTTCTTCCAAGATTTCTTCTTTTTCCTTGTCCACAAGGTCCTAATCCTCTTCCAGTTCTAACTGGTTCTGCATTTTTGCAATTACCTAGTTGTCTTCCAGTTCGAGGTCCTTTTCCTTCTGGTCCTGTTCCGTCTTTATTTGGCATGTTTTTCTTCCTCCAATTTAGTTATGAATACATATTCATTAAACTATTTAAATGTTTCGTTTTGAATGGATATTCATATCTTTTTCATAATACTCAGTTGAGTTAAATCATTTGCTTGTTCTGAGATTTTTATTGCGTGTCTTAGAAGTTTCTGTGTAGCAATATTCTTTGTTGTTATTTTTAGAAAATCTTCTCTTATTTCTTGTCTTAAATCGTAAACTTGACTATTCTCTTTTGTTGGCAATTGATAGTAAAAATCAAATGCCTTTGCTAAACTTTCATATGATTTTTGAGCTAGTTTTTTAATAGCGGTATTTTTTTCTGGGTTCATTTCCATTCCAGTTTTCCAAAATCGTAAAATTTCGTCTCCAATTTGTTCAAGTTCATAAGAATAAGAAAATAAAATTCTTCCTTCAATTGCATCTGGATAAGCTTTCTTATTTATCGACCTTTGTAAAAATAGACAAAGTTTATTTATCTCTGAATCTCTTAAAACTAAATCTTCTATTGTTTCTTTGTTTTGACCGAAAATATCGTTTATTGCAGATTCATAAAAAGAAAGAATTATCTGAAATGCTCTTTTGAAAATTTCTTCTAAATTGTCATACTTCCCAAAATTTAAATCTTTGATTAAATAGGTATTTTCTTTTTGAGAAATTATTGTGTATCCGGGAAGAGAATTTACGGCTGTTGTTATCTCTTTATTTATTTTTTTATCTGAGATTATTTCTATTTCATCTATTCCCTTAGAATATGCAGAACTTAAATGAAGCGAAATATTTCTTGTATCCATTTCAGAAAAATCGTACTTTATTTTTTTAGAAACTATCTTTGAAGATGTTGAAATTAAAAGTTTATTCTCTTCTTCTGTTATTTCTACCTCTTGATTTTTTTCAAGATTATTTTCTCTTGCCCATTTTATTGGAAGGGTTATGGTGTATGCTTGATTTGCTTGTTTGATTACTTTTCTTTTCATATTATTTATATAAATTATATTAGAAATATATAAAGTTTATTGTTGATTTTAGAGTATATGAAATACATAGATTTCCACACACATACAACTTACTCTGATGGGCGTTTGGATGCTAGAACCTTGTTAGGTTTTGCCCGGTTGAAAGGATTAGATGCAATTGCGATTACAGACCATGACAATTATAGAGGATATTTAGATGGTGTTGCAGAAGCAGTTAAGTGGGGAATTGAATTAGTTCCGGGGGTAGAGGTTACAACACCAGTTTATCATATTCTAGGTTTAGGTGTCGACTTAATGGATAAACGATTTCAAACTTTTTTAGATTCTTCTCGGGAATTACAAGAAAGAAATTGTCTTGAATGTGTACGAGTTTTAAATAGAAACGGTTTTGAAATTGATTGGGAGAATTTTAAAGAATTTTTTGGAGAGGGTGTTCGTCTTGGAAAAGGAAATCTTGTTCAATATCTTGTAGCTCACTCACGAATTTTTAGAGGTCCATCAGAGATCTCTTCAAAAATTTCTCACTTTAAATCTAGAGCTTATGCAATAAGTAGTTCTGATGCAATTAAAGAAATTCATAGAGCAAAAGGTATTACTATTTTAGCACATCCATTTAAAGAAGTCAAAGATTTTTCAGAAATAGATAAGCTAGTAGAAGAAGGACTAGACGGCTTGGAAATTCAACCAACCTATGGAGAGAGAAATATTAAGTTTAGAGAATTTGCAGAGAGAAATGGACTCCGAATTACATATGGAAGTGACTACCATGGTCCAGATATGGAAAAAAGACCTTTGTTAGGACGAGGGGAAAATGTTGTTCACGAAGATTTATTAAAATGTGCTTAGAAAACTATTTAAATTAATTTTTCTTGTTTAATTTAAGATGAGGATGAAAAATAAAATTCAAACGAATGGAACTTCTGGTGCTGTTTATGGACTTGGAATGATCGGAGCTTTGGTATATTATATCACAACTGCAACTGGATTCTGGATGGGAGTATCTGGAGTTTTGAAAGCAATTGTTTGGCCTGCATTTGTGGTTTATGATTTAATGAAATATCTAGGGATGTAAATGGTAAATACAGAAAAAGTTAAAAACTACTTTCTGATTATTTATTTATGAGTTTTAATAAAAAGATGGTTGCAGGAATTTTTCTATTTGTTTTTGGGATTCTTCTTTTTTTAAATTCTTTTACTGGAATTACTGGATACGTAATTTCTCTTAGTAACGGTTTTTCCATTGGGACCATTATTGCATCTACTTTTTTTATTGGGGGTCTAATGTTTATAGTCGCTTCAAGACGAGAGACCTCTTCATTAGATATTCGGGCATTGGATACTGCTACTGTTGAAAGAATGCTTCGGCAAGGGAAAGGAAAAGTTTATGATAGCTACGGTAGGTCTCCCGAACTTTTAAATGAAGCGAGAAATATTATGATGTTAGAAATGGCGATGAGGGCTAGCGGAGTAAGTCCCCGATTAAGGCAAGAAGCATTCAGTCATTCTTCAACTTTTAATAGACATTGGGTAGTTTCTCCCAGAGGAATTACGGAATTACAAAAAGAAAGGGTGGTTAGTTATGATTCAAAGGTGTTGAAGCAGAAGTCTGGGGGACATAGTCGGGGAGCGTATAGGTATTTGTTTGATAGTAATGGAAATTATTTAGGAATTGCTAAACATGTAAAAGAAAGAGGATCGGAGAATTTTTATCAGTGGGTAGACTAAAGTTATTTTTAGAACTAGTAATCAGGCATTTCTTCTGAATCTTCTACTTTCTTTTTTGCAGGTTTCAATGTTTTCTGTGCTTTTGGTTCTTCTTCCTCTTCAGAACCCTCTGGTTGTTTCATGTCCTCTACAGAAATTGAATTAATCATTTCTTTGAATTTTGGGAAATCTTCTGATTTGATTCTAACTCCAGCCTTTGTAAAACCAGTGTATCTCTCAGAACTAACGAACTCTCTTATTGTAAGTCCTCTATTTCCTCCAAAATCATCTATTCTTATTATGATTTCAGATTCATTGTTTTTTGGAATTTTTCCAATATCTTTTTCCATATTTTATTCTATTTATTTGTTTATTTAAATGTTTGTCTTTTAAGATTAGTTCTTTTTATTCTTCAAATGATTGTTTAAGAAAATAAAATAGTCCTTTTTCTCTGAGTTTGCCATCTTTTCTACAATTAATTCGGGAGTTGAGTGGGCGAGACGTCCTAAAACGGGATTATGGTCTACAATTAACTCGAAGTTGTCTGTTAGCCCTTTTGCTTCTATTCCATCAATTCTTGTAAATGGAGGGAGCGATTTTTGTATTTCGTGTCCAAGATGGGTTGCAATTACTAAGAAGCAATTTTGGTTTATGTAGTATTCTGCTGTTGCTGAAATTATATCTCCTGCTACTCCGGGTTCTGTAACCGCTTCTATTTCGTCAGCTAAAATCAAAGTTTTATTCCCGGGTTTTATCTTTGACATTTGAGTTAGGAGAGTTTCAAATGCTCCTTTTGAAGCAGAACCCTTATTTTTTGCAAAGTAATAAATTTCTTCAAATAATGGAAGTTTTATCTTTCCGTATACTGGAAGGCCGATGTTGGATAAAGCAATTAGTTGAATTATATGTTCTACTAGAGTTGTTTTTCCTCCAGAGTTTGCTCCTGTTAGAATTGAGCATCTGAATTCATTATTTAGTTCGAAAGTTATTGGTTGTGCTTTGTCTAAGAAAATATTTTTAGATTCAAACATTTGTAAATGGTCTGAATATTCATTAAATTCCATTTCTTGTTGGATAAATTGAGAAATTCCAGAGATAAAATCAAATGCGATTAGTTCGCTAGACAATTCCATTATCTTTTTTGGAATTTGTTTTATTTCCTCTGCTCTTGATTTTACTTTTTCTGCTATTCCAGAAAATTCATTTGTACTCTGTTGTTTTATTAGTTTTTCTAGCTCTTCCTCGTCTATAGAAACAGGGATTTTAATATTTAGAACTTGTTCGGGTAGTTCGTATTTCCTTATTGTTTCTCTTGTAATATCTTTAATATCTTGTGGAAGAACTCCTCTACTTAACATTTGAACTAAAGATTCACCGGAGATGCTTAGAGCTTTAATTCGTTCCGAGATTTCTTGATTAATTTTATCTACTTTATTTTCTGCTTCCTCTCGTGTTAAAATTTTTAATTGTCTTTCTTCTATTAGATTTAGTAATGGAATTAAAGATTGAATTATAGCGTTTGTTTTTTCTCCTAAATCCTGTTCAGTTAGTATTAGTAAATTGTGCTTCCACGAAGATAGTTCTTCTAAATGCCTTTCTAAATACGCTTCATCTATGGTGTTAAGAAAGACAGCTTGGTCGAGCTTTTCTAAAACCAAACTATATTCGTCGCAATCTAGAACTTGCACTATGTCTCTGTTTTCTAAAAGAGCTATGTCTGTTTCAGAAACTAAAAGTTGTGTTGGACAGCCTCTTTCTTTTAATTTGGAGAAAGTATTTGTGTCTTCTGTTACAACAACTACGTCGTATTTGGGTCTCCAGGTTTGTTTAGGACTGTCAAGACTTTCTAAAAAGGAGTTTTCTTTTTTACCTATCTGCTTTATTGATTTGAAGAAGTCTTGTCTTTGTTTAATTAAAGCTATGTTATTTGTAAAGTCGAAGATATTCAGAATATTCGATGTTTCGGAGAATATAAAATTGGAAGATATTTTTGACATAACTTTTGTTGAAATTGCTTTAGCATCACGGGTCTTGTAAACCGAATCTCCCGCCTTATTTATAATAGTTTTATATTTATTGAAAGGAGATAGATTATTCTCTTGTATAAATTGTAATAGCTCTTCTTTCATTTGAAACAACCTCCAAACAAGTTTCTAACGAATACAAATTTTATATTTGCTTTCATTTGAAACAACCTCCAAACAAGTTTCTAACGAATACAAATTTTATATTTGCTTCCATTCTTTAGAAAAATATAAATAGATTTTAAAGATTGTTGTTATGAATCTTACAAAACCCTAGCTTCTAGAATTACTACATCTTTTAATGGTTTGTTCTCAGAATCTGTTTGTACTTTTGCTATTTTGTCTACTACGTCCATTCCTTTAGTAACTCTTCCGAATACTGGATGCTTTCCATCTAAGTGGTTGTTATCTACTAAGTTTATGAAAAATTGACTTCCGCCAGTGTTTGGCCTTCCAATGTTAACCATTGACAGTGTTCCTCTGTTATTTTCATCTAAAGCAGTTTTTGTGAATTCATCTTTAATTTCGTATCCTGGTCCTCCACTTCCTGTACCTGTTGGGTCTCCACCCTGAATCATAAATCCGTCAATTACTCTATGAAAAATAACTCCATTGTAAAAACCTTGTTCAACTAATTTTTTAAAATTGCCCGCAGTGATTGGCATTTGTTTTGTGTAAAGTTCTATTTCAATATCTCCCATCGACGTTTTCATTAATACTTTTGTTATTTCCATTGTTCCGATTGTTCCTATTGTTCCACCCGTAACGGTATTACCAGTTATTTTATTTCCAAAGACAAAACCTAAAACTAAAACCAATCCGATAATTATAAATATTTTTGTCCTCTCCATGTATTACTTTACTTTTTAGGTTTTATAAATTTATTGGATACCGGCGTTTTCCGGAATATATATTTCCCAGAATAGTGTTTAGTTTTAAACTGTTTTCCCTAAATATTTTTATGAAATGTGCTAAACGAGATGTTCAAGTTGTTGAACCAGATTTTGAAGACGGAATTTTTTATCTAGATTTAGCTAAACTTAGAAAAGAGAATGTTGATTGTGCAATTCAATCGGAGAGGGGCGTTGGTAATTTTGTCCCGTATTGTAATTCTGAGGTGGGGAAGGGGAAAGGAGTCATCGTAGGTGGAATTAATCGATGTAAGGGTTGGCTTTGTCCACACCTGGTGAGATATACTGAAAGTGGGGTGGGGGAAGATAGACTTTTTTCGACATTTTGTGATGTTTCTGTAGTCAGACCGCATAGGGGAAGAGGATCATAACTAATCCTATTTGAAGTATTATATTTAAAAAACTAAAAAATTTCCTAGACTAAAGATGGTTGATATAATAATTAATTCATCTTTTTCAGATGACGATGAGCTCTTATTTGATAAATTGGATAAGCAGGAGTTTGAATCTGAAGAGGTTTTGAATTTAAAAGTTGAAGCAGAAGAGATTTCAAAAGAGACAGAAATAAATGAGCTTTTGTCTTATGATATTATTAAGAAAAATTTGGAGTATCATTTGCCTCATCAAACAGAAGGGGCTTTGAGCATTCTTAGGGATTTGAACGGTTCTGCTTTGCTTGCGGATGAGGTTGGTTTGGGGAAGACGATTACTACTGGAATAGTTTTGAAAGAGTGTATCATGAGGGGTCTTGTAAAAAAGGCTTTGATTCTTGCTCCGCCGTCTTTAGTAGACCAGTGGGTTGCAGAGTTAAAAGAAAAATTTGAATTAGATTTTACAATTATCGAAGACGAGACAAATTGGGATCAAGCAAATTTTGTTATTGCTTCTATTGACCGAGTTAAAATTTATAATTCTGAAGAAAGGAAGTTTAAGCATTCCAAAGCTCATGAAATCTCTTGGGATATTTTAATTGTTGATGAGGCACATAAACTCAAAGCAAGAAACACAATTAGATGGAAATTTGTAGATAGACTTCAGAAGAAAAGATTTTTACTTTTAACAGCTACTCCATTTCAAAATGATTTATTGGAATTGTATAATCTTTTACATTTATTAAAAAGGGGGCATCTTGGGACAATTAAGGAGTTTAGAAAAAAGTTCTTAAATAGAGGGAATAAAAGATATCCTTTGAATCCAAAAGAACTTAGAAGTAGATTACAGGAAGTTATGGTTCGAAGAATTAGAAGTCAAATTGGAATTGAATATAAAAAAAGAATTCCTCGTGTTATTGCGGTAGAACCCACTCAAAAAGAGTTGAATATTTATAATGCTATTTGCGATTTGTTGAAGACGCAGTACTTTGCAGCAAATGGTACACAGATTAATGGACGGCTAATTGTTTTTGCTATTCTGCCTAAAATAACCAGTTCTTCAAGATCAGCTATTGAATCCTTGACTAGAATAATTGATGACGATAGATATCACGGGAAAACAAAAGAAATTGCGCGACAAATTTTGGAAGAGTACAAAACATTGACAGTGGATTCTAAAATGAATAAGTTAATTGAAATAGTTGAAGATATCATCAAAGAAAGGCCAGATTCTAAAACTCTTATTTATACAAAACATCCTACGACGTTGCAGTATATTGCAGAAAAATTACGTCCTTATAATTTGAAAGTAATAGAATTTATGGGTGGTTTAGATAGAGAAGAAAAGACAAAAAGGATTAAGGAATTCAAAGAATCAGCGAATATTATGATTAGTACCGAAACTGGTTGCGAAGGTTTGAATTTTCAGTTTTGTGAGAATTTGATTAACTACGATCTTCCGTGGAATCCGATGTCTGTTGAACAAAGGATTGGTAGGTTGGATAGAATTGGGCAGAAACACGACATGAATATTTATAGTTTAGCGACGAAACATACAATGGAAGAGTACGTTGTTGATTTGATTATAAATAAAATGTGTTGTGTGGGATTAGTTATTGGTGAACTCCCAATTATTCTATTTAATTTAGGATTAGATGAGGAAGGAGAAAGTGGAAGAAGTAAGATAGAAGAAAGATTGATGAATTGTTTTATTGATTCTAAAAATAATCTAGATATGTTCTCTTCTGAAATAAATAAAATTAGTAATATTATTAAAAAAGGAATTGAGGATTATGAAAAAGAAAAAGATTATACTCGGGAGGCATTAGGAGAAAATGAGCAGTGAAACGGATAGAATAAAAAATTTTGTTTCAAAATTTTTTGAGAGCCTAAAATGTGAGGTTATTTTTGTTAATAATGTTTTATCTGTAAGAAATATTCCAGAGGGTTTTGAAAAATTCTGCGGAAGAATTGGTCCGTACAAATTTGTATTTGAAAAATTGTTTCTTTCTTCAGATACAGAACTCTTGTCTTCTGGAAGTTTTTTGTTAAAAGCAATAAATGATTATCTCGAAGGAAGAGGGCAGACAACTTTACTTAAGATTGAATTTGAACCAAACTTTAAGGAAGAAATAGAAAAAAGATTTACTTTAAAAAATTGCAAGATTACAAATTTGACAAAGAAAATTGAAAATAATTTTTTAGTAAGATTCTCGTTCATTACTAATTTTCAATATTTGAATGATAAAGAACAAGCTATGAATTCTGTTTTTGTTAAAGAGGGGAAAGTAGTTGAGTTTGATTTAGAAAAATACAAAGTTATCGAGGGTAAAAAGCGAGATATTTCCTTTGAAAATATTCAGGACTTTTATAAAATAGCGAAAGAAGAGCTGAATTTTTTATTAGAGCCAAAATTAAAATCGGTTAGTCAAAATTTACAGGAAGTTGTAAATAAAGAAATTGAAAGAGTTAAGCAACATTATGAAAATCATATTAAGGAATTTACTGGTGCTTTAGAGAAGGCAAAAAAAAGATTAAATGATTTAGAAGAAAAAGGTTCTGAAGTAGATAAAATTGCGAAGGTTAAACAGGAAATTTTAAACTTAGAAAATAATCCCGAATTGGAAAAGTTAAAGAAAGAGGAAGAGTTTTGTATTAGAGACGAAGTTCAAAAACACAGTCTTAACGTTAAAACTAAATTAATGAATACCACGATTGTATATTATCCAATCTATTCTTGTCAACTTTTTTTTAAAAATGATTTAACAGGAAGAATTGTTCATTTTGATTTTAACCCGTTGGAAAATAAAGCTTCGGATTTTTCTTGTGATTCTTGCAATTCTAAATTAAATGAGATTATTCTTTGTTCTTCTGGCCATTTAACTTGTAGAAATTGTGGAGAAAGATGTGGTTCTTGCAATGAAATTTTTTGTAAAACTTGTTTGAAAAAAATATGTGCTAGTTGTGGAAAGAAGATTTGTGATAAATGTGCTGCTCGTTGTGCTAAATGTGGAAAGTTTAAGTGTAAATCTCATATGAAAGTTATGGAATTTAGCGGAGAGAATATTTGTGAGAGCTGTTTAAAGAGATGTTTTTCCTGTGGAGGATTATTTGATTCTGAATTTTTGAAAATTGATTCTTCTACAGGTAGAGATATATGTTTTAAATGTTCAAGTAAAGAAGTGAGTAGAAAGACGTTAGACGAGATATTTAAGAAATAATTATATTTTCCACTTACCGTTTTCTTGAACTACCTTTCCATCTAGAACTATTTTGCTTTTTCGCATGTCTTTGACAATGTCCCAGTGAACTTCAGAGTCGTTTCCTCCGCCATTTTCTTTGTAAGCCATTCCTAGTGCAAGGTGAATTGTTCCTTCCATCTTCTCATCGAACATGAGATTTTTTGTGTATCTTTTTATTCCAGGATTTATTCCGATTCCAAATTCTCCTATATATCCAGAATTTTTATCTGTACTTATTGCTTGTAAAAGAACCTTTTTATTTTTTGATGCATTTGCTTCTATTACTTTTCCATCTTTGAATTTTAGAGAGATATCTAGTATTTCATTGCCATTGTAGATTGCAGGGAACTCAAATTTTATCCAGCCGTTCATACTATTTCTTATTGGTGCCATGTAAATCTCTCCTCCAGGCATGTTTTCTTTTCCGTCTTCTAATAGTGCGTTTTTATTTTTTATTGAAAATTTTAAATCGACATTCTCTCCAATTAAATGAACTTCTTCTCCTTTGTGAAAGTGTTTTGCTATTCTTTCATATTTTTTTGCAAACTTTTTCCAATCAATTAAACATGAGGAGTAAACAAAATCTTTCCATTCATCTAAAGACATATCTGCCTCTATAGCGTGTGCAAGACAAGGATAAGTGACAATTAAATTTTTCATTTTACCGCTGTTGTAAATGTGTGTTTCTATCTTGTCTAATGTTTTCATTCTTAATGCAATCTTTTTTGGATCGCAACTTGAAAGTTGACGTGTGTTAAATGTAGTATCGATTGTTATATAAGAATCTGAACCTTTAACTGCTTCAAGCCAATGTTTTGGAAATTTTTTTAATTGCTCTTTATTTGCGTTTTTGAAGAAAAAATAATCGGTATTTTTGGGAGACAATTTTATTAGAGGATTTGCCTTTGCTAATATCATTTGTTTGTATAACTCTTCGATAAATTCTTCTGCTTCAGTGGAGCCAGAGACGACGATATTTTGACCTGGCTTTACATCCAAACAATGAGTTATTACGAGCTTTGCAAGTTTTGTTTTTCTTGAATCTTCCATTTTCTCTCTTTTATAGAAAGTTGATGAGAAGGTAATTTAAAAATGTTTTCGAATGGAGTGTTAAGATGAGATATTTAAAGATTAAGCCTTGCTCTAATTTTAGCATATACTTCTTCATGGATATCTTCTAAGCTTCTTAGAGTATCTATTGTTCCATCTGGAGCACAGGAAATCATTTCCCATCCATATTTTTTTGCTAATTGCATGTATGTTTCTTCTGCTCTTCTTAAATGACCAATATTTGTTTCGTGGCCATCGTAATTTTGTATTGTTCCATTTTTTAAATCTCTTCTTTTTCTTAATTCAACCGCCACATCTGTGGGCATATGTAAAAAGATTGTTAGATCTTCTCTAGGGATTCCCAATAATTCAAATTCCAATTTTTCTAACCAACTAAATAATTCTTCTCTTTCTTTAGGGTCTCTTATTTTCCCTCCTTGATGCGCCATATTAGAAGGATAATACCTATCAAGAATTAAATTATTTCCTTCCTGTATAGTTCTAGTTATTTTTTCCGAAGCTGCAAATCTATCTATGGCGTAATAAAGTGAAGCAATTTTTGGATCTAGTTTATCTGCTTCTCCAAACCAAGCACCTTCTCCGGACCAATCTTCTCTTGCCTTTCCTAGATAACATTGTCCTATAATTCTTCCAGTAGGGGTATCATATTGAGGAAAGCTCATTACTTGACAGGGGGTTCCTTCTGAATTTAATCTATCCAACAATTTTTTGGATTGCGTTGCTTTCCCAGAACCATCTGTTCCTTCAATTAAAAATATTTTTCCTCTCATATTATTCTATTTGTTGCATGATCCCATCCATGTAAACATACTCATTTCATATAACTTCGTTGAGCGTATTTTTATTGTTTGTGGTTTCATTTTTTTCTCATATAAGTTACAAAAGAACACTCTTTGCGTTCTTGTCTTAAGGATACCTCCCAGTCTTTAGAATCTATCCTTGGAAAAAATGTATCTCCTTCATAATCTCCATGAACCTCTGTAATCTCTAATTTATCTGCAAGAACTATCGTTTCTCCATACACTCTTTGCCCCCCGATAATATATCTATCCGAATCTAATTCTTTTGCTTGTGCCAGTGCCTCCTCTATATTTTTACAAGTAATAACTCCAGGCAAGTTTCCATTAGAAGTTATAACAATATTTGTTCTTCGGAGGAGAGGCCTTCCGATAGATTCAAAAGTTTTCCTCCCCATTATTACTGGATGCCCAACAGTTAATTCTCTGAATCTTTTCAAATCTTCGGGGATATGCCAAGGAATCTTTCCATCTTTTCCAATCACTCTATCCTTCGATATTGCTGCGATTATTGTTAACATTTTATACTGCTATTTGGAATTTAATTGCGGGGTGAGGATCATATCCATCCAGTGCCGTCTGTTCATGATTCCAATCAAATATTGTTTTAAATGGAGATGTTTTAATTGTTGGAAGTTGTCTTGGACTTCTTTCTAGTTGTGCTTCTATTCCATCAAGGTGATTAACATAGAGGTGTGTATCTGCCAGCTGACCAACTAATTTCCCTTCCTCTAATCCTGTTTCTCTTGCAAGGAGGTGAAGTAGTGTTGCATAACTCGCTATATTAAAAGGAAGTCCAAGTGCAGAATCAACCGATCTCTGCATCCATATTAAATTTAATCTTTGTTCATCTACTGTTACTTGAAATGTATGATGACAGGGAGGTAGAGCCATTTTAGATAAATCGGATGGATTCCAGGCAGTTACAATCATTCTTCTATCGGAGGGGTTACTTTTGAGTGTTCTTACTAAATTAGACAATTGGTCAACTCCTTGCCCCGTGTAATCTTTATCAAATCCAACATATTCTGCTCCAAAGTGCCTCCATTGCCAACCATAAACTGGACCGAGATCTCTTTCATCCATCATCTTCGCCTTTGTTTCTGGATCATGCCCATATGGAACTTTTTCCGGGCTACACCATTGATTCCATATCGGATTTCCTCTTTCTTGTAACCACTTTTTATCTGTTAATCCCCTTACAAAAAATTCCATTTCTGAACGCACATTTTTATACGGAACTTTTTTTGTTGTTAATAAGGGGAATCCATCTTTCATATCATGTTCAAACATTGCACCCGCAATCGCAATGGTATCTATTCCAGTTCTATTTTTTTTACGAACACCTTCATTAAGAATCCTCTTTAAAATATCGAGATATCTCTCCATTTTGTAATAATATCCTTTTTATTTTTAAATAAATGTGTATTTGAATAAATATCATATCGGAACTAGTTAGAGAATTAATCTTTCATTTCAATCTTAATGTTAACATTCTTTGGGAATTGCATTTTCATGATATGGTGCAAAACTGATTCTTTTGCTGGAAGGTCGATTAGTCTTTTATGGATTCTCATTTCGAAATTATCAAAGGTAGCGCTTCCAGAACCACACGGAGATTTTCTTGTTGTAATCTTGAACTTTTTTGTAGGAAGAGGAATAGGACCACTAATTGGAGTGCCTGATTTTTTAGCAACACTTTTAATAGATTCACAAATAGTATTCAAAACATTGATGTCTGTACTGTTTAATTTTATTCTTACTTTTGGCATATGAAATTATGTTGTAATTGGTTTAAAAGCCTTTTGGCAACCACAAAAAAAAGGATTTTAGGTTGGCAACTATTTTTCAAGGAAGCCTAAAAAGCTTTTTATAGTTCTTTTCTTTATCTTTAGAGAGGTGAACATGGCAACTGAAATATTTATCGACATTAGTATTATACTTATTCTGGCAGTAGTTATATCTGCGATTATGCGTGTTTTCAAACAGCCCCTATTAATTGGATATATTCTTACAGGAATCATTGCTGGACCATATTTATTAAATATTCTTAATCCAGATTCAATGGTTGTTTTTCAGACACTATCTAAAATCGGAGTTGCGCTATTACTTTTTATTGTTGGATTGCATTTAAATCTTAGAGTTATCAAAGATGTTGGTAAGGTTTCCCTTTTAACTGGAATTGGACAGGTATTATTTACTTCGATAGTTGGTTTTTTCCTTATTCGTCTTTTTGGATTTTCAGTGATTTCTTCTATCTATATTGCAGTTGCTCTAACATTTAGCAGTACAATTATAATTATGAAGCTTCTTTCAGATACAAACCAGCTTGAAACTCTTCACGGAAAGATTGCGATTGGATTTTTGATTGTTCAAGATTTGGTTGCTATCTTCGCTCTAATAATCATTTCTTCCTTATCCAATGGAACGAGTATTTCAACTTTAGTTTTTGGAGCTTTATTGAAAGGAAGTATCGCGATAGTTTTGATATTTTTATTTAGTTATTTATTTCTACCGAGATTAACTAAAATAATCTCTAATTCACAGGAATTTTTATTTTTATTTTCAATTAGTTGGTGTTTTGCATTGGCTAGTTTGTTTAATTATCTTAATTTTTCATTTGAAATTGGAGCATTAATTGCAGGAGTAACACTTTCATTTTCCCCTTATTATCAAGAGATTTCTTCTAAAACGAAACCTCTAAGAGATTTTTTTATTGTTTTATTTTTTATTCTTTTGGGTTCACAATTGGTTCTTGGAGATGTGAGTAATCGAATCTTAGAGATTGTTGTTTTATCTGCTTTCATTCTTATCGGAAATCCAATCATTGTTATGATTATTATGGGTATTATGGGTTACAAAAAAAGAACAAGCTTCTTGGCTGGTTTAACTGTTGCACAGATAAGTGAATTTTCATTAATACTAATTGCGCTTGGAATTACCGTAGGCCACTTACCAAAAGAAATTTTATCCTTAGTAACAACTGTCGGTTTGATAACTATTGCAGGTTCTACTTATATGATTCTTTATTCAAATAAATTGTACTTCTGGTTATCTCGTTATTTGTCTATTTTTGAAAAAAAGAAATTAAACAATAAAAGAGAACACTATGTAAAATACGATGCTATCTTATTTGGTTACAATCGAATTGGATTTAATATTTTGAATGCCTTGAAACATCTAAAGAAGAAGTCTTTAGTTATAGATTTTAATCCGGATACTATTGCGGATTTACAAAAATTAAGAGTTCCAAGTTTGTATGGAGATGTTTACGATTCTGAGTTTTTGTCTGAATTGCCTTTGAATAAACTGCAGCTGGCAATTTCAACTATCCCAGAATTTGAGACAAATATTTTATTGATTGAGAGTATTAAGAAAGTTAATCCTAACGCGATTATAATTGTAAGAGCACACGAGGTTTCAGAGGCTTTGGAATTATATAAACAAGGAGCAACTTATGTTTTAACTCCTCACTTTTTGGGAGGAGAATATGTTGCAAAGATGATTAGAGAAGAAAAGTTAGATATTCAGGGTTATTTAGATGAAAAAGAAAAGCACGTTAGAATGTTAAAAACTATGTTGAATCGTGGAATAAAACATCCAGAAGTTGAAAGGGATTAATCATTCTTTATCTTCATCATTGATTATCTTAACAGTTTCGTCAAATCCGAATAAAGAAATTATAAAATCAAAGAATCGTAAGATTACTTCTAAAGTTACAATGAATCCTAAATACACTCCAATCTCACCTAAAAATAAAGGTATTTTTGTAAGGTTTTGAATTATTGTTTGAAAGTTTGTAAAGAAAGTTGGTCGTGTAATCATTACTCCAAGTAAAGTGAAAGGAAGTATTTTTGCAATGTCTCGAGATAAATCCTCTTTGTAGTAAGCAGCCATACGGATTGTTGCAATGATTATTATCGCAATGATTAAAATTGTTGAAACTTCTATTCCTTCTGCAAGTACAATTAACATTAAAGTGAAAACTCCAAACCATACAAAAATTAAAACTGGGAGAATTAAAATATATTCGATAAGATACAAAATTCCGGCTAAGACTTTTGTGAAGAACGGGTGTTCGGATTTGTTGTATTTGTTAAGATCTAACCCAAGTATGTTCTTTTTTGAAACGGAGCGATAGAAAATCCAAATAACCCAACCATAACCAAAAAGAAGTAGCGACCATAAAAATAGCGTTATGAATGTCTGTAAGAAAGGAGGAAATTTTCCCATCACTAAATTATATGCATTAAGAATTTCTAAAACAATCTGATTTGTCACCCCTACCATAATTAAGCTTGTGCTTGAATCTTTTTAAATTTGTTGATATTTTGAATTTGAAAAATTGTTTATTGTTCCGTCGGAAAGTATTAGTTTTACGTCGGTATAATTGGTAAAATAACCAATAGTTATATTTATAAATGGTATTATTATAACTAATTGATAAAAAAAGATGACTGACGACAACTCAAGCAATATTCTTTCTGAAGACGAATACAATTCTCAAGGAGCATGGGGAATTTTAACAAGTATTGATTTATTTGAATGTGATCCAGAATCAATTAGAGATGGGGAGTTGATAAAAAGGTACCTTATTGAACTTTGTGAGCTAATTGATATGAAACGTTTTGGAGAGCCAATCGTAGTTCGTTTCGGAGCAGACCCAAGAGTTCAAGGTTATAGTGCAGTTCAATTAATTGAGACTTCTATGATTGCTGGACATTTTGCAGAAGACAGCGATTCAGTATATATTGATATATTCTCATGTAAGTTTTATGATCAAGAAAAAGCAACAGAGTTCACAAAACAATTTTTTGGGGCAAAAAGTACGAGAACAAATATTAATATTCGTGGTCCAGGAATTGTAAAGTAATCTCAATAAAATTTAAATATGCGGTTTTTATGATTAAACTATGATAGATATTAATTTGATTAGAGAAAGTCCTGAATTGGTTAAAAAGAACATTAAGAAAAAGTTTCAAGATGCTAAATTAGGATTAGTTGACGAAGTTATTAAGCTAGATGATGTTTGGAGAAAATTAAAGTACGAGGAGGATACTCTTCGATCAAGTAGAAATACTATTTCTAAAGGAATATCTGAAGCTAAGAAAGCTAAGAACGAAAAGAAGGCAGAGGAGTTGATGAAAGAGGCGAAAGAAATTCCAGAAAAAATTGCTAAGATTGAAGAGAAGAGAAAAAAGTTAGAAGAAGAAATTCAAAAGATTATGTACAAAATTCCAAATATGATTCATTCCTCAGTTCCAATTGGAAAGAGCGATAAGGAAAATGTTGAAGTTGAAAGAATTGGGGAACCTAAAGTTCCAGATTATGAAATTTTTAATCATGCTGAACTAGCTGAAAAACTAAACGGGGTTGATTTTGATTCAGCAAGAGAAGTTTCTGGAAACGGATTTTATTATCTTAGAGGAGACATTGCAAGACTACACTCTGCATTATTAGCTTTTGCTAGAGACTATATGATTGAAAATGGATTTGAATATGTTCTTCCACCATTTATGATTAGAAGCGACGTAGTTAAAGGAGTTATGAGCTTTGCGGAAATGGATGCAATGATGTATAAAATTGAAGGAGAGGATTTGTATTTAATTGGAACTTCAGAGCATTCTATGATTGGTAGATTTATCGGAAAAACTTTGGCTGGAAAGGATTTGCCTTTGACTCTAACAAGTTATTCTCCTTGTTTCAGAAAAGAGGTTGGTGCACACGGGATGGAAGAAAAAGGATTCTATAGAGTTCATCAATTTGAAAAACAAGAAATGATTGTAATTTGTGAGCCAGAAGAGTCTTACAAGTGGTATGATAAGATGCTTAAACACGGAATTGCTGTCTTTAAACAACTGGAGATTCCTATTCGAGTTTTAGAGTGTTGTTCTGGAGATTTGGCTGATTTGAAAGCAAAGAGTTGTGACTTAGAGGCTTGGAGTCCTAGACAGAAAAAATATTTTGAGGTTTGTTCTTTAACAAATATGGAAGAGGCTCAAGCAAGAAGGTTAAATATTAAGATTGAAAATAAAGGAAAGAGATATTTTGCACATACGCTGAATAATACTGTTTTGGCTAGTCCAAGAGCATTAGTTGCGTTTATGGAGAACCACCAAAACAAAGACGGCTCAATTAATATTCCCAAAGCTCTTCAACCCTACCTGGGCGGAAAGAAAAAGATAGAAATTAAGAAATAATACAAAATAAAATTTGCATAGTTCATTGGTCCTCACTTCGTTGCGGATACAAAGTAAACTTTGCATAAAGAAAAAGATAGAAATTAAGAAATAATACAAAGTAAACTTTGCATAAATAAGAATATTGGAGTTAAAAAATAATGGACGAAGTTAATCTAAGACAAGATATTTTTGAAGTAAATGAAGAAAGGGGTAGACATCCTGTTCTTTTTGCTATTGAATTTTTGGGTTATTCTATTATTGAAAGGCTTAGAGAGCTATATGATGCATCTATGGGAAGAACTGTTTCTCTGAGAACGGGGATTGGAAGTTTAACTTATAGATTGTGTAACTGAAAAGAAATATAATCTTATATTTTCTACTCTCCTAATTCTTATAAAGATAGGCTTCATTTGTTTTGTATGAATATTAAGATGAAGAAGCAAAACGAAGACGGAATTGTTCGTCTCGAGAGTTCTGGGGAAATAAAGGAGATTTTAATAAATGAGGATTTTTTGCATCCTAACGACGCATCTGTAGCTATTTGTTTTCGAGGGAAAAGTAGTTCAGGGATTTTGGAAATGACTCCAAAAGAAATAGAAAAGATTTACGAAATTGTAGGGAAGAAATTGCATTTGTTAAAAGGAATAAAAATTATTAAAGGATAGATTTAAAAATAAAAATTCTTATGGATAATTGTTTATTAATAAACATTTTCAGCCTACGTGGTCTAGCGGCTATGACACTTGCCTGTCGCGCAGGTAATCCGGGTTCGACTCCCGGCGTGGGCGTGTATTATTTCTGCTACTCGCTTAAGCGAGTTTGTATACAGTGTATCCACAGATTTATATAAAAAATTGCCTGTTTTACGATATGGCAAACATAAAAATACAGATTCATAAGAGAAATATTAAAGCAAGATTAGAAAGTCTAAAGTCTTGGAATATTCCTGAAGAAGTTAAGGAAGATATTCTTAGTTTTCTTAATGATTTGGAACTTGGAAAGGTAAATCGTGGGCGGAGAATTTCTGAAGCTAGAAGATTAAAATATTTGGATTTGTTGAGAACTCCTTTAGAATATTTTAATAAATTAATTGATAAAATTGATGTTAAAGATATTGAAAGATTTGAAAAGGATTTAACTTCAGATAAAATTATTTCAAGAAAAGATACGCCTTATGCTGTTGAGACTAAACGGGATATTCGGGTTGCTTTGAAGATCTTTTTGAAGTGGAAGATTGGAGAGTCAAAAGCTATTGATGTTATTGGTTGGATTGATACTCGTAGAATAAATAAGACTCCTGACTATCTTAAAGAGTCTGAAGTAGGGAAGTTGTATAAGGCATGTAAAAATGCGAAGGAGAGGTTCCTATTGGCTTTATTGTTTGATTCTGGAGCGAGAGCTGAGGAATTCTTGAATATAAGATATGAAGATATTGAGATTCCTAAGAATAATGATGCTTTTGTGAGATTGACTTTGAAAGAAGAGTATTCTAAGACAAGTGGAAGAGTTATTTCTCTTTATTGGAAACATTCTCTTGAGGCTGTTAGAGATTATTTAAGAGAAAGAGAGTATTCTGGAATAAGTTCAAGTGATGCTGCTTATGAAAGTAGTTATGATTCTGCGAGGTTTTTCTTAATGAGGTTAGGGAAAAAGATTTTGAAAAAGTCTGTGCATTTTCATTTGTTTAGACATAGTTCTGCAACATATTATGCAACTAAGTTGAATAGGCAAGAATTGTGTTATCGTTATGGTTGGAGGTTTTCGAGTAATATGCCGGACACATATATTTCAAGAGCAGGAATGGAATCAAAAGAACTTGATGAAAAGTTTCAGGCAACAGAGATTGAAGAACTTCAGAAGAAGTTTGAACTTCAAGAACAGAAGAGATTAATTGAGGTTGAGGAATTACAAAAAGAAAAAGAAGAAACAAAGAAAAGTTTGCAAGATGAAATGAGTCAGATTAAAACTAATATAGAAAAACAAATTTGGAAACAAGTTGAAAAGCAAATGCAGGAGATGATTGATGGGGGGAAGTTGGTTATTAAGTGACTTATTCTGCCAAATCTTCACTAATTTCACTTAACTGATCTAAGGCACTTTGTAAGTCTTCTACAATTTCTTTTGCTAAAATATCTGGAGAAGGCAGTTTATCTAAGTCTTCAAGACTTTCATCTCTTAGCCAGAAAATATCCAAATTAGTTTTATCTCTTTTAAGAATTTCTTCATAATCAAAACACTTGAATCTTTCTGTTTCTTTTCTTTGATGTCTGTTCCCGGGGTTGTAATAATTTATAAAATCTCTTAAATCTTCTAATTTCAAAATATTTTCTTTTAGTGTGAAATGTTTATTGGTTCTCAAATCATAAATCCAGACTTTTGAAGTAGCTGCCTCTTTTTGTGCAGGCTTTTTATCGAAGAATAAAACATTAGCCTTAACGCCTTGTGCATAAAATAAACCTGTTGGGAGTCTCAATATTGTATGAAGATCGCAAGTTTCCATAAGTTTTTTTCTAATAATCTCTCCCGCTCCACCTTCAAATAAAACATTATCTGGTAAAACTACTGCTGCCTTTCCGGTAGTTTTTAAAATACTTCTAATGTGTTGTAAAAAATTAAGTTGTTTATTACTTGTCTTTGCCCAGAAATCATCTCTAACAACTACAAGATCTTGTTTTGCAGTTCCACCGTCATCAGTAATTATTGTTTCAGAAGAAGCTTTCCCGAAGGGTGGGTTCGTCAGGAGCATGTCGTAGATAGCTCCAGGGTTTTTCTTTAGTGAGTCATCAGGGCTAATAGGATTATCAATTCCATTAACTCCATGCAGATAAAGATTCATAACACACAATCTTGCAGCCATCGGAACGATTTCGTTTCCTGAGAATGTTTTGTGCTTTAGTTCTTCTTTTTGGTCTCTGTCTAATTTGGAATTTTTTACAATATAATTATACGCAGAAAGAAGAAATCCTCCCGTTCCACAAGCTGGGTCGTGAATTTTTAATCCAGGCCTTCTCTGCCATTTGAACATCCACCTTCATCTTAACTAAATCAGTATCAAATATGACTTCTCCTGTTTCTGTAACTTCTTTAGGAACATAAAATAAAAGAAAAAAGAAATCTTCAGTTTCATATCCATTTTTTCTTAAAAGGAAATTGTAAATATTTTGTTGTAGTCTATAATGTTCTGCCGTGTCTTCTTTTAATGCATATCCTCTTGTTTTATAATCTAAAACAATTAATTTCTTTCCATTAACTAAGATATTATCTACTGCTCCATGAAGTTCATTCCCCTCGTCATCTTTCCAACTTATTCCTTTAAAATTAGATTGCCAAATTTTCATCTTTTCGGGATCATTAAATATCTTCATATTTTTGCAATGTCCATTTTCACATAATTCTGGAGGTAATTGATCTTTTTCCATAAAATTATCGAAATGTATTTTTAGAATTTTGTCCATTCCAGAAGGAAGGCTGGGAAATATTCCTGCTGGTCTTTTCCATACTTTGTGTTGTGTTAACCAGAAGCATCTAGGGCATTCTTTCATTAAGTTAATTGCAGAGGGGGATAGTTTGAATATCATTTTGACCTAAACCGCATTAATTGGACTTTTGTACCTTTGTATTGGTGTAGCATAATTTATACCCTGATGAAGTCTCTCCTCATTATAAAACTTTACAAATGAATCAA
>Ga0268276_1000874_pt1 | contig 32703 bp, 42 predicted proteins | sample saktaG_4_FD_190145 | JGI IMG/M metagenome (GOLD analysis project Ga0268276, IMG submission 190145) | Saline water microbial communities from Sakinaw Lake, British Columbia, Canada - sak_2010_1_5_45m | ecosystem: Environmental > Aquatic > Non-marine Saline and Alkaline > Saline ...
ATCTTTTGACCCCAAATAAAGACTTTGGCCTTTTTCTTGCTCGGTTTAATAAAAACTTTTTTCGTCTTTCTGATATAACGGGACACCCTTTTTTCGGTAGAAAAATACCACAAAATCTAATTGGCTCCTGCCATTTGCGAGGCCTTTGCGGGGTAAAACGAACTTGAAAATTTCTAAAAGTTTCTTTCAACTCTTGCCAGGCTTCTGGAGTATTTTTTTTCCAAGTTATTAAAATATTGTCCCCGCTTCTTGTCGCTACTCCATCATATTCTTTAGCCCAAACCAACAATGCTGGGTCTATTGTTTTTGAAAAAAATATTTCAAAAAGAATAGACGATGTTGGAAAGCCAGTGGGAATTATATCATCCCCGCATTCTGATATTTTGGCAAAGCACATCTCATAATAACCACTGGCAATTTGCGGAAAAACACTTTCCACCATTTCTTTGGTTATTTGATGAAAAGCGTGGACAAAATCCACAATCACAAAAAACCTATGCTTTGCTTGAATATGCCGACTAAGTAAAATTTTTAAGCCGTTGCCCATGGCAAAGACGCTGATTCTGCTATTTTTCTGGACAGATCTTCGCAGTATCTTTTTGCGACAGTCCAATAAATCCATTAGCCCTTTGTCTGGGACGAAAATAACTCTTTCCCCAATTTTGACAATCCTATATGGCACCTCTGCCACCTCCTTTTATTGCCTCATTAAAAATAATAATTACTGCTTTCAAACTACAACAAACCCAACAAAAAAGCAAACAAAAAAACTACAGTTTCTGTCCTATAGTTCAAAAACTGTAGTTTTTAAAATTCTACCCAAATCTTTCAGCAAATCAATTATTTAATCAAAAAGTTTTAGAATTTTATCTTTTTGGCTAGTTTCCCCTGCTGTGAAAATAAAAACGCAATCTTCTATGTCATTTTCTGCTAGTTCTTTATAAAAACTTTCTGGCAGTGGATACTTGCCAACATAAACACTATCTTGCAATCGTTCAAATTGCATCAAAGAGAGTTCTTGCCTTAGCCACCTTCGGTAATATTTCTTACTTTCAGGAATATCAAAAACAACTACTCTGATTTTTTTATCCCAATCTTTTTTTAAAATCTCATATCTATCCTTAATATAGGCTACAAACTTTTTACCCTCTGGGGTTAAATAATAAACTTTCTTTTCTGGATCTTTAACAATCAGTCCCTGCTCTTTTAACCTAGAAAGATTAGCCGTAACGGTTTTCTTTTTAAATCTATAACTTTTATATTTACCAACGCCTGCTACTTGTTTCATTAACTTAAAGCCAGGATAACAATCTGGCAACTCCTCTAAAAACATCTCCCCTGCTTCCTGTAAAGATAACAGAATAGAAGCACTAGCATTTAGTCCGCCTATAAATATTTTTTTGGCTAATTTTCTATCTTTTTTTTGAAAAATATATTTTGGTTGGGGCATATTTTTTAATTTAAAAATTTTGTCTTTTTATCTTATTTTTTTCTTATTTAGATCCAACAATTTTATTATAACAAAAAACTACAGTTTCTGCTCTATAGAGCAGAAGCTGTAGTTTTTTGTTTTTAAAATTTTTAGGGACTATTTATTATCTTTCTACTATTTATTTATTAATTTTTCTAGTTATCAATAGACTGAACTTTTTCCTTGAAGTCATCCCATGGGGTTTCTTGCTTACTCGCTATAGAACAAATTTGTTTGTATTGACAATAACTACACTGCCAATTCTTTGGATAATCAAATAAGGCCACAGGCAACATATTTTCTCTTATTTTTTTTCTTAACTGCTCAAACCCAATTAAAAGTTGCTCTACTAAGTTTATATTGTAATTTACAATGAATTCTTTAATTTCTTGCCTGTCTTTGTCAATGTAAAGAAGAATGCCTTTTTTTATTTTAAAATAGTGTAAATAAAGCTGAATTTGATAAACATTTTCTTCTTTGGGCGCTGTTAATTTACGAAAAGCCATACTATTGATGCTTTTAATGTCTAAAACATAGTTTTCTCCATTTAAGCTTAAAATAGCATCCGCTCTCCCAGAAATAAGTTCTTGTTCTGGAATTTTAACTTCAGTTGTTACTCCAATTTTTAACCTGTATAAAATATTGAAAATGTTTCTGTGCAAAAGCTCGCCGTGCTCAAATATTCGCAAAAGTCTTGGGTCAGTTTTTTCACCAGAAATATTTTTAAATTTGAAAAAAACAGCTCTTTGGCATTTTCCAGCGTCTGTTACATAAAAATGCAATTGGTTTTTTCTAGCTTCTTGCTCTAAATAAAATTTATCAATTAACTCCTTTAGCATATGCCGATTATAGCAAAAATATCCTAAAACTCAAACCCCTGTCCGCTAAAAGCGGACAGGGGCTAATTTTTTGCGTTATTAATTATTTGTTATTTGTCATTCGTCGCCACTATCTCTTGCTCCATTGTGGGGCCCTTCGGGCTCTGTTTAAACCTGGTTTCTTTCTTTCTCTCATTCTTGGGTCTCTTGTTAAATATCCGCTTTTTTTAAGCCTTTTTCTGAAATAAGGGTTTAAAGAAATAAGGGCTCTTGAAACAGCGTGTCTAATAGCGCCAGCCTGACCTGACATTCCCCCTCCCTTAACTTTTATTTCAAAGCCAAATTTTTCTTGGCACTTAAGTTTTTCTAAGGGCTGGGTAACAATCTTTTGTAAAGTTTCAGTTTTAAAATAATCTTGATAATTTTTTCCATTTACAATAATGCCTTTTTTATTTTGAGTAAAAAGCCTAACTCTAGCTGTTGCATTCTTTCTTCTACCAACTGCTTCAAAGTATTTCTTTTTTGTATCAAAAACAAAATTCTCAATGTCAACAAGTTCATTGCTAACATTAATGTCTTTGACAATAACTTTTTCTTTTGTGGCTACTACTTCTTTTACCTTTTCTTTTTTAGCCACTTTATCTTTAGTTGTAGTTTCTTTAGTTTTTGTAGTTGGCATCTTATTTAATCTTTAATCTTTTCAACATCTCTGTTTTCAATTTATTCTTTGGTAACATTCCAGAGACTGCCTTTTTTAAAATTTCTTGGATACCTTTTTTATCAATCAATTTATCCATTTTTATTTCCTTCATTCCTCCAATAAAGCCTGTGAAATGAAAATAGGTTTTTTGTTTCTGCTTTTTGCCTGTTATGGTCATTTTATCTATATTTTCAATTATCACAAAATCACCATCATCTTTGTATGGGGCAAATCCTACCTTTGTTTTTCCCCTTAAAAGGTCAGCAATATTGGTTGACAATCTGCCCAATGACTTTCCTGTTGCATCAATTATGTGTGTTCCCCTTGTTTGCTTGTTATCGTTTTTCATTTTTCATTTTCATTTTTATTTTAGAATTACTTCAGTAATTCTATGATAGCCATTTTAGAACCATCAGATTTCCTGGGACCAAGATTAATCACTCTTGTATATCCTCCACTCCTCATCTTATATCTTATGGCTATGTCCTCAACTACTTTTTTTGTAACAGCTGGGGAAACATACTTTAATAAATATCTTCTAGAAGCTAAGTCCCCAACTTTAGCTTTTGTAATTGCTCTTTCAACAAATTTTCTTATTTCCTTAGCTTTTGCTTGGGTTGTTTTAATTTTTTCTTTAATAAAAATTTCTCGCATTAAAGACTTTATTAATGCTTTTCTTTGGTCTTTTTCTCTATGAAATTTTCGGCCCTGCTTTTGCTTGTTCATATTAGAAATTCTTAATGAATGAGTCCGCCTCAGGCGGGCGAATGAATTTAGAAGTTCTTATACCCCGTTAAGTGCAAGCGATTAGCTTGCTACTTAACTGGGGTGGGCTCCAATACTACTGTTTTAATGCTAACCCTTTCTTTTTTAAAGTTTTCTTTATATCTGTGATTGCTTTGTCTCCCAAGCCTTCTATCTTTTTTAAGTCATCTTCTGTTTTTTTGGCTAAACTAGCAACAGTTTTAATGCTATTTTCCACTAAGGCAGTCTTTATTCTATCAGCTAAATTTAAATCATCAACCTTCATTTTTTTAACCTCCCCTTCTTGATTGTCTTTTTTATCTCCTTTGTTTTTAGTAGCTTCTTTTTCTGAAGTCAAAACCTCGTCTTCTGGCACAAAAGCATCAGCTAGCAAAGAAAAGTGGCTAACTAAAATATCAGAAGTTTTCTTAAAGGATTCTTCTGGAGTAATAACCCCGTTTGTTTCAATTTCTAAAATTACTTTATCATAATCAGTTCTTTTTCCAACTCTCATATTCTCAACAGTAAAGTTTACTTTTCTTACAGGAGTAAAAGTGGCATCCATTGGAAAAACACCAACCTCTGATTTTCCTCCTTCTCTCTTTTCTAAAGGCAAATAACCAATTCCGCTCTCAACAACTGCTTCTATCTCCAACTCTGCTGTTGATTTTGTAAGGGTTGCTACTAAAGCTTCTGGGTTTGCTAATTTTAATTGAGCTGTAAGTTTAAACTCTTTTGCCTTTACTTCTTTTTCACCTTTAGTTTTTAAAGTTATTGTTTGAGGTTCTTCTGTGAAACTTTTAAAATTTAACTTTTTAAGATTTAAAATAATCATTACCACATCCTCTAAAATCCCGGGTATTGAAGAAAACTCATGAGGAGCTCCTTTAATTTTAACTTGAGTGATGGCTGACCCCTCTAAAGAAGAAAGCAACACTCGCCTCATTGCATTCCCAATAGTAACACCATAGCCAGGGTAAAGTCCTTCTATCTCAAAAACAGCGGAATTACCCTCTTGTTTGGTTATTTTTGGTTTTAATGGAAGTGGTATCATATTCGCTTCGCTCAAATTCAAAATGAAAAAGTCAAAATGAAAAAATTAGGGATTAAAATTTTTGTGAAAATTTTAGTTAATTTATAATTTTGAACTGCTATTTTGAACTTTAATATTTTATTCTAAATTTATTTTATCTTGAGTAAAACTCAAAGATAGAAGAAATATCAATGTTGTTTGCATCGTCTGTGGTTGGCTCTGATACTATCTTACCTTCCATCTTTTCTTTGTTTAAATCTATCCACTTTGGTGCTTGATAGCTTTTTAAGCTAGTTGTAAGGCTCTTAACAAGAGGCTTTTCTTTTTTGTTCTCTTTAAAAGAAACCTCTGTTCCTTGTTTTACTGAAAAAGAAGAAATGTTAACAGGCTTCCCATTTATTAAAAAGTAACCATGAGAAACCATTTGCTTAGCTTCTCTTCTTGATTTAGCAAAGCCAGCCCTAAAAACAACATTATCAAGCCTTCTTTCTAATTCTTTTAATAAAATTAAAGTAGCATCCCCTCCCCCTCCTCTGTTTTGCAAAACAAGCTTTACATGATTTCTGAATTGCCTTTCGCCCAAGCCATAATATTTTCTTAGTTTTTGTTTCTCTCTCAACTCTTTTGCAAATTCTGAAAATTTGCCACCTCTTCTTTTCTTTTTTGGTCCAGGAGGATAGGGTCGTTTAATAAAAGGACACTTAGGAGATAAACATTTCTCCCCTTTTAAAAAAGTTTTCTGCCCCAACCTTCGACAAGTTTTACAATTAAGTGATTGCATATTTTTTCTAAACTCTTCTTGGTTTTTTAGCTCTACAACCATTATGAGGTATTGGCGTTACATCTCTTATAGCCTCTATCTCCAGACCATTCTGGGCAGCAATTGTTTTAAGAGCTGAATCCCGCCCTCCTCCTACTCCTTTAACAAAAACCGAAACTTCTTTAATTTTGAATTGATCACAAACCGAAGCAACAGCTTGAGCCACTTTGGAAGCTGCAAAGGAAGTTCCTTTTTTTGTTCCCTTAAAGCCAACATTACCAGCTGATCTCCAAAATAAAACATCTCCTTTCTCGTTAGTTAAGCTCACAATAGTATTGTTATAGGTTGATGAAATATAAATACGCCCTTTTTTAAAAGTTCTTTGTGAGGAAACAACGAAATCCTTGTTAAGCTTTTTCTCAACTTTATCTGTCTCAGCAAGTATCTCTTTTTCAGTTTTTTTAATAACTCTTTTCTTTCCCATGTTAGTAATTCTTAATTGAACGATGAACGATTAGTGAATTGTGAAATTTAGAAATACTTGCACCCCGTGAAGTGCGAACGACAGTGAGCTACTTAACTGGGGTTGCTTTGAATTCTCATCTACACCCCAGTGAAGTAAAATTTGATTACAAATTTAAATTTTGAATTTATTAAAATTCAAAATTACTTCACGGGGTAAATTCGCATTGCTAAATTTTATTAAAAATTTAGATGCTCATTTATTTAGGAGCTGGAGCTGACTTTCGGCCAGAACTTACAGTTCTCCTAACATTTCCCCTTACTGTCCTTGCATTTTTTTTTGTTTTTTGACCTCTAACAGGCAAACTTTTTGAGTGTCTAGAGCCTCTCCAACATTTTATTTCTTTTAATCTTTTTATATGACTAACGGTTTCTCGTCTTAAATCCCCTTCAATCTTATAACTAGCTTCAATAACCTCTTTAATTTTTCCTGCTTCTTGTTCAGTTAAGTCTTTAACTTTTTTCTGAGGATCAATATTGCATTGCTTCAAGATATTCAAAACTAAAGGTCTTCCCAAACCATAAACATAGGTTAATGAAATTGCTATTTGTTTGTTGTCAGGAATTGTAATTCCCGCTATTCTCACAGCCATATTTTTTAAAAATTATTCCAAAGATAGTTTTATGCTCCTTGTCGTTGTTTGTGTTTTGGTATTTTGCAAATAATATAAACCCTGCCCTTTCTGCGAGCAATTTTACAATCCTTACACAATTTTTTTACTGAAGGTTTAACTTTCATGTTAGAAGATGTGTAAATTTTTAAGCTAAAATTATTTTGGCTTAAAAATTTATTACAGATTCTTACACCCCGTGAAGTGCGAACGACAGTGAGCTACTTAACTGGGGTTGCTTTGAATTCTCATCTACACCCCAGTGAAGTAAAATTTGATTACAAATTTAAATTTTGAATTTATTAAAATTGAAAATTACTTCACGGGGTAAATTCGCATTGCTAAATTTTATTAAAAATTTAGATGCTCATTTATCTAAGCCTATAAACTATTCGCCCTCTGTTGCCATCATGAGGACCTCTTTCAACCAAAACTTTATCACCCAGCAAAATCTTTATTCGGTTAATTCTTAGCTTCCCAGCTAAGTGAGCTAAAACCTCTTCGCCAGTTTCTAACTTAACCTTAAATAAAAGGCTGGGCAAGGCCTCAAGAACTTGACCCTTTTCTTTTACTGTATTTGTTTGTTTCATCACAATTTTCTAAAATACCAAATTATTCAAAAAAAGGCAAGCCCTTTTAAGAATTTTTCAATTAAATAGCCCACTTTTAAAAACTTAAAAACAAAAGTTAGCTTTAAAAAGTAATGCTAGCTTCTATTTTATTAAGATTTTTAGGGGCTTTTTTTATCCAAAATGGCCACAGCTTTACATCTATTTTCTCAATTTGAGGATATGCGCTTTTCAACAAACTATTCATTTCATCTTTTGATTTACCTGCAAAATCAGCTTCTAAAACCTGAACATTAATATCATCATAAAGGTTAGCTTCAATTTTTAAATTAAAAACTATGTTCCCGCTTTCGGTTATTCCTCCTTTTGAGCGAAGGCTTGTTGCTAAGCTTTGCTCTTGTAATTTCTTAGTTGAAGAAAGCTTAGATTCAATAAAATTTTGAGCCATTAATCGCAAATCCTCTTCTTTAAAAATAACTGCTTTAGCCTTAATTTTTGTATAACAATTAAATTCAGCAACTTTTGCTGTGGCTTCTTGTGAACAAGATATTTCAGGCTCATTAAAACCTATAGCTTCTTGGTTTAAAGAAAAACCAGAAGGCACTTGCTCTTTTAAAGCAACTCTTAGTTCTTCTTTTAAAGTATCCGCTATGGTGCTATAAGCTAGCTCTAAATCTTGCTCTGTTACCTCTTGAACTTCTTTTTGAGAACCACCTTCAATTTTCTCTTTTGATTCTGCCCAAATATTATAGTAAAGAGTTGTACCCGCCAAACCCGGAACAGAAAAACTAGCTGGTTCAATATTATAATCTTCTCCTTCTTGTTGAGCTATTACTTGAACTTCTGTTACGCTAGAAGTTATTTTTCCACTAACAAGAGTGGCTGGGGGCAAAGAAATTTTGTTTTTTGCTTTATAAATTTTACCATCTTTTGAAGATATAAATCTTGTTCCTTCTTTTAAGTTAATGGGTATTGGTGGATTAATATTATTGTAAACAAAGATGGTGCCAAAAGCCCCTGACTGTTCTGTTTCAGTGCCTGTTGCTTTAAAAGTTGCCCACTTTTCCATTTCTTTTTCAATAACCTGTGCGGGTATTATCTTTTTTTCAAAATCTATTTGCGATAAAACTGAAGATGCCTGAATTTCATCTTCAATTTTTATTGGCTCTGTAATTGGTTTTATTTTAATTTCAGCTTTAGCTTGTAAAGTTAAATATAAAAAAGCTCCTCCTAAAATAATAACAAAAATCAAAATAAATATTGGCAGCTTAATAGCAAAGCTTGGCAAGACAAAAGATACTCTAATTCTTTCTTTTTCTTTTTTCTTTTTCTTTTTCTTTTTTGGTTCTTCTCCCCACCTATTTTCAACAATTATCTCACCCTCTTTCTTTTTTACCTTACTTGATTTTTTCTTTTTTGAAGATGACTTTCTAACAGAAGTTGTTGCTAAAACAGCTGGAAATTCTTCCTGCTCTTCTTCGCTTGGAGTTGTTATATCAATAACTTGTTTTGGCATAAATATAATGCAAATACTTTAATATTTTATTATATCACAATAGAAAGGTTATTGTAAAATGGCTTTTATCCTTCTCACACCTTGAGAGGATGACTCTTCTTTTATAATTTTAAAAATGCCCAAACTTCCTGTATTTTCAACATGAGGTCCAGCACAAATTTCTTTAGAAAAACAGCCCTCTTTTTCTCCCACTGAATAAACTTTTACTTTCTCTGGATATTTGTGACCAAAAGCTCCCAAAGCTCCCTCATCAAATGCTTTTTGAGTTTCCATCTCACAACAAACAACAGGCAAATTTAATTTTATTTGCTCATTAACTATATCTTCAATTTTTTGTATTTCATCCACTGTTAATTTTCTATCAAAATTAAAATCAAACCTTATTCTCTCTGATGTAATGTTACTTCCTTTTTGTTGAATATCATTTCCCAAAACCTTTTTTAAAGCCCCCAATAGCAAATGAGTGGCTGTATGATATTTAGTGGTCATTTCCGAATTATCAGCCAAGCCTGACTTAAACTGCCCCGCACTTGCGGTTCTTGACAATTCCTGGTGTTTTCTTAATTCTTCTTCAAACTCTTCTTCATTAATAGTTTTACCTCTTTCTTTGGCAATTTCTTTTGTAATTTCAAAGGGAAAGCCGTATGTTTGATAAAGGTTAAAAACTTCTTTTCCTGAAATAACAGGCTCAGTTATTTTTTCAAATTCTTTTAATCCTTTATCTAAACAAGTTAAAAATCTTTCTTCTTCTTTTTGTAATTCGCTTAAAATAAAATCTTGATTTGCTTTTAATTCTGGATAAACATCTCCATACATTTCAATAACAACTTTTGCAATCTCACCAGCAAACTCTTTTTCAATTCCAAGCAATTTTCCATATCTAATAGCTCGCCTAATTAGCCTTCTTAAAACATATCCCCTTTCTGTATTTGAAGGGCTAAGGCCATCAGCTAAAATAAATACACTTGCTTTTATGTGGTCAGCTATTATCCTCTCTGCTTTCACAATGTCATTCTGAGGTAAAGCCGAAGAATCACAGCTGAGATCCTTCGCCTGCTGCCCGCCAGCAACGCTTCGCGTAGCGATGCGGGCTGGGCTCAGGATGACAGCTCTAATTTTATTAATAATTGGAATAAATAATTCAGTTTCATAAACATTATTTTTATTTTGCAAAACCATGGTAATTCTTTCCAAGCCCATTCCAGTATCCACATTTTTTTGCTCCAGTTGTACAAATTCGTATTCTTGCTTTTCTTTTTCCTTAATTCCTGATTCCTGATTCTTAATTCTTTTTTCATACTGCATAAAAACATTGTTCCAAATTTCTACCCATTGTTTGTCATTTGGATCAAAAACCATTGGCACTGTTTCCTTGCCCACCCAATAAAACATCTCCGTATCCCCCCCACAAGGGCCCGTAGTGCCCGCTGGACCCCACCAGTTATCTTCTCTCCCCAAGTAGGCAATCCTTTCTGGCTTTACACCCAAACTTTGCCAAAGTTCAAAAGACTCGGTATCTTTTGGCAGATCTTTTTCCCCTTCAAAAACTGTAAAAGCTAGTTTGTTTAAAGGAATTTTTAGCTCTTTGGTTAAAAATTCAAAGCTCCACTCAATGGCTTCTTTTTTAAAATAATCTCCTAAGCTCCAGTTTCCTAACATTTCAAAAAAAGTTCCATGAGTGTTATCACCCACATCATCAATATCACCCGTTCTAATACACTTCTGGCTGTTACAAAGCCTTTTTCCTAAAGGATGGCTTTCCCCAAGCAAATAAGGCACCAAATGGTGCATACCAGCTGTTGTAAACAAAACAGTTGGATCGTTTTCTGGAATCAAAGAAGCCGAAGGTATTCTTTTGTGCCCCTTGCTTTCAAAAAACCGCAAATATTTTTCTCTAATTTCTTTAGCCTTTAAACTTGACATTGTTTTTTATTTTGGTATAATAATTTTAACGGGTAGGAGATCCATAATTTTATTACGGGTCTACTCTGCGTGTCAAAGAGAAGGGTCGTCGCAAGACGACTTTTTTCTTTGTTTTAAATTGTTATAATAAATATGGACTCGGGCCCGTATTTTCATGGAGTTAAAATCCTGCCCTTGACACGCAGGGTAGCGGGTGCAAATCCCGCCGGGTCCATTTTTTTATATATTTTTTACAATAGCAATAAACTCTTTAATATTCAACGAGACTCCCCCAACCAATAAACCACTAATGGCGGGATTTTCTAAGTAGGCTCTTGCATTATCAGCCCCAACGCTCCCACCATACAAAACCCTTACACTATCTTTAACTTTCTTCCCATAAACTTCACCAATTAATTTTTTAATAAACAAAGCCATTGTTAAAGCATCGTCTGGGGAACACTCAATGTTTTGGTTAGTGCTAATAGCCCATTCTGGCTCATAAGCAAAAATAATTTTGGAAATATCATCTTTAGAAACACCATCAAGCATTTCTTTTAGCTCTTTTTCAATTGAAACAAAACTTTTACCTTGCTGTTTTTCTTCTAAAGACTCTCCAAAGCAAAGCACAGGAGTTAAGGCATTTTTTAAAACCGCTTTTATCTTTTTATTAACAATACTAGTACTCTCTCCCATTATCATTCGTCTTTCAGAGTGCCCCAAAATAACATACTTAACTCCTAAATTCTTTAACATTTCTGGAGAAACCTCACCCGTGAAAGCTCCTTGGTTTTCCCAAAAACAACTTTGAGCTCCAATTTTAACACCCCCACTTCCAAGAACTTTTTTAGCTTCCACTAAATAAACAAACGGCGGACAAACAACAACCTCCACTTTATTATTGCCACTTAAACCCAGCTTTAGCCCTGTTAGCATTTTTTGCGCTTCTTTTAAAGTGACTGGGTTCATTTTCCAATTACCTATAATTAATTTTGTCATATATTTTAAAATTATAATTTAATATATTCTCTTTCAAAATTAGCCAAAATTTCTTTTGCTAAATTTATCGATAAAACTGTTGGCACAGCGTTGCCTATTTGTAAATTTCTATCGCTTCTTGACCCATAAAACTGATACTCATCAGGGAAACATTGGATTCTAGCACCTTCTCTTGTCGTTAAAGACCTAGGTGCTTTTGGATGTATGCATCTTGATGATGATGGAGTGCTTAAATTTCTTGTAATTGTCGGGGCAGGTCTTTCCCACCAAAGACGACAATAAGTATTTTTGAACCCGGATGTCGGCCTTAAATCCTCTGGTAAATCTTCTGGTGTTCCGCCATCAGGCAATAATTCCATCATTTTTACTAATCTTGCATTATTGTTGGGAGCATTATGGTCCATTAACTGCTTCGGAGCATTCAACCGCACTTCTCTCTGAAAATTATTTTTTGGCTCAGAGGCGTATTCAAAGCTTTCTTCCCCCGATTTTATAAAAGGTAAGTCACTTATTGCTTCCTCAAGCGTTATGTATGGTTTTAAATTTTTTTTAAATAAATTAAAAGTTTCTCTAGGGTTATAATGCGTTACTTCAGGGTAATAGAAATCATTTTTTAACTTTGAGCCAATTATCACTACCCTTTCCCGTATTTGGGGTGCACCAAAATCCGCAGCGTTCAAAATTCTATATTGTATCCTATAACCTAGTGACCTAAAAAGAGAAAGTATCGTTTCTAGTAATTCACCACCTTGTACAGATAAAAGACCTCTAACATTTTCAAAAAGAAACAGTCTAGGATTAAATTCTTTTAAGACCCGATAATACTCTTGAAAAAGTTTACCTCTTGGGTCGTCAATCAACCTTTTTCCAACAGTAGAATAAGCCTGACAAGGTGGGCCTCCAACAATTACATCAATTTCATTTGCTTTAATATGTAAATCGTTTTCAATTTTTTTAACATTAAAATCTTTTATATCTTCAACATAAACTGAAGTGGTCGGATGATTTAATGAATAAGCTTTCGCCATACTCGGCAATATCTCATTCGCTGCCACAATTTCAAAATTATCGTTATGAGCAAAACCATAACTTAAACCACCTACCCCACAAAATAAATCAATAACTTTTAATTTTTTCTTCATAAAAAATAAACTTTAATCAAAATTTATTTCCCTATACTTAACTGGTATTTCTATAATTTTCCAAACAAAATAATTTTGATTAATATTAAAAACAGTTTGACCCTCCATTTGTTGTCTTGTTATCCAATTTACGCTACTATCTTTAATTTCATCTAGTTTAATAAAAGCGACCTGTCCATTATATAAATCAAAATGAATTGCCAACGAGTGAATTCCTTTATCTCGAAAAACCCGCTTAGCTTCCAGTACCTTGTGTTGTTTAATATCATTTATTCCAGTAAACCCAGACTGCATTTCTATTCTAATTTTTTCTTTTCCTTTTAATTTTATTTCTAAATCAGCTTTTGGAGTTCGCTTAAAAGTTTCCACACTTCTAAAATCGTCATCACCAATTAAATCTATTTTCGAAGTATTAACGCCAAAAATCAATCCAAGGGTTTTTAAAAAGTAGCTAGAAATTACGAAACCACGCATCCAAGAAAAATATACCTGTTCTGGTCTTCTTCCTTGATTGTTAAGCATCGGCAGAATGCCACTTTCCTTCATTGTTTTAAACGGACTATCTATATGCTCTTCTTTAAAAATAGCTAAATCTTCTACTCTTATTTCTCTAACAACAGTATTATTGATCTTATCTACAACGGCATGAAGTCGCTTATTTAAAATTTTTATGTAATTAAGGTCAACGATAGGCGTAATATCTTTCGCTCCAAAAAAATTTTTAACATCCAATTGATTTGCAAAACCCAACTTTCGCCTATACTGCTGGAAATACTCTGTTGTAATTGTAATTGTCTTTGACATGCTTTTATTATATTTTTATATTTTTTAAATAATGAGTGGCTTTTTCAGGAGGCATTGTAATTATTTCAATGCCAGTGCCTAGTTCAAACCCAGCCCAAACCGAAATTCTGGGCATAATGGTAAAATGCCAGTGAAAAAACGGATACTCTTTGTCATCACAAGGACTTGTTTTTAAATAAAAATTATAATCAGGAGAATTAAGCCCCTTGTTAAGCTTGGCTATAATTATTTGAAAAGCTTGGGCTAAATCACTTTTTTCTTCTTTAGTCATTTTTTCAAAATAAGGCAAATGATTTTTAGGAGATATAACCACCTCAAAGTTTACTTTTGAAGCAAACGGACATGTTACTAAAAAATTATTGTTTTCAAAAACAATTCTTTTTTTAGCCACCCTTTCTGCTCTGTTAATAGCACAAAAAATACACTGGCCTTTTTCTTGAAAAAATTCTTTACTGGCATCAAGGGAAGCTTTGATATTATTGTCAAAAAAAGGAACAGCTATAATTTGAGAATGAGGATGAATTAAAGAAGCCCCTGCCATTTTCCCGTGATTGTGAAAAATAGAAACATAACTTACAAAGTCTTGTTTAGAAAGTTCTAAATATCTTTGTTGGTAAACACCCAGTAATTCCTCCCACTCATTAAAAGAAAAATCGGCTAACTGCTTTGAGTGGTCATTAAAAATTACTACTTCGTGAGAACCAACTGATGGCATTTTTTGAAACAAAACATTTTCATTTTCTGTTTCTTTATTTTTTTGAGGTTTACCCCCACACCACAACTTTGTTTGGTGTGGGGGCGAGAAAGCTGGAAACTTGTTAGGCACAACAATAAAATTTTTATCCAAAAACTTGGCTTGGGAAAAATAATCACAAAAAGCACAAGGCATATTATCAACAACCTCTTTTTTTGCTTTCTTTTTAAAATCTTCTGGCCTTTTGCCCCTTCCTTCAGACAAAACAATCCAGTCTTTATTAACCGCATCAAACCTTAGCTCTGATTTTGGTTTTTTATTTTTCCGCAAAAACATATTTGTTTATTATAGCAAATCAACCCATAAAACAAAAAGGGGTCGCCTGAGGCGACCACTTTTTACTTAAATAAAAACTAAATTTTTGTTAAAATTTCAGCTTTATTGTTTAATATTGCCACGGTGTGTTCAAAATGGCAAGCCAAAGACCCATCCATTGTTTGATAGCCAAAGCCATCGTTTGATTGTTTTAATTTCCAGCTTCCCATTGTTACCATTGGCTCAATACAAAAAATCATCCCCTCCTTAATTTGCTCCCCTGTGTTTCTTTTACCATAATTACAAATTTTTGGGTCCTCATGCAATTTTTTGCCAATACCATGCCCACACAAATCCCTTACCACATTAAAACCTTGATATTCCACAAATCGTTGCACAGCATTACCAATATCCCCAAAAGTATTACCAACTTTCGCGTTAGCTATGGCTATTTTTAAAGATTTTTGAGTTGTTTTAATAAGCCGTATTTTTTCAGAATCTTTATTTTCGGGCTTTCCAACAAGAGTGGAAAAAGCAAAATCAGCATAATAACCTTGATATTTCAAGCCCAAATCAAAACACAATAAATCTCCTTGCTTCAAGGGTTTGTTATCTGGCACGCCATGAACCACCATATCATTAATGGAAATACAAGAAACCGTAGGAAACCCTCCATAATCTAAAAAAGCTGGCTCTGCATTATTTTTTAAAATAAGGTTATGGGCAAAATTATCCAATTCTAAACCACTAATCCCAACAGCCACTTTTTCTTTAACCTGCTGGCTGATTGTAGCTAATATCGCCCCAGCCTTTTTCATTATGGCAATTTCTTCTTTTGTTTTAATAGTAATCATAAAAGTGATGCAATTCTGAGCGATCGCTCAGAATTGCATCAAGTTAAAAGTTGGTTCTTTTTCTAACTTCAGTCAAAATATCATTAAAAACTTTCTCAATTGTTTGCTCCCCCTTTATTGTTATAAGCCTTTTTTTCTTTTTAAAATATTTAATTACACAACTTACATCTTTGTCAAAATAATCTAGTCTATTTTTTATGGCTTCTGGGACATCATCAGCTCTTTCTTCTAAAACGCCTCCACACTTGTTGCAAGCTTCCATGTTTTTGTACTCACCCACCCAAGGAATTAAAGCCCCACAATTTTGGCAAATTCTTCTTTTGGTTAGCCTATCAAAAGCTTCCTCTCTGGAAATATCTATTAAAATAATCATTGTGCTTTTTTGTCTTTCCAAATACTCCAAAAAAGCATCTAAAGCTTTAGCCTCCTCTAGCCTTCTGGGAGCCCCGTCCAAACAAAACCCCTGCTCTTCTCTTAGATTATAAGTAATAGCTGACATCCAAAGCATTGTAGCTAAATCATCAAAAGGCAAGCCACCACCACCCAAAAGCTCTTTTATTTTATGCCCCACCTGAGTATCGTGTTCAGCTATTTTACGAAACAAACTGCCAGTTGAGATATAAAATAAATTACCAAAATGATCATCCAAGAGCTTAGCTTGAGTTCCTTTACCACAGCCCGATCGGCCAATTAAAACAAAGTTAATAGGTTTTTGCATATGACGCAGTAGCGTCACCCTGAGCGAAGAGAAGGGTCTCTTCTATGAGATTCTTCGTTAACACTCAGAATGACATTGCTTATGTTTATAATAACAAACTTTTTAAAATTAAAAAAAGGCTCAAAGCCTTTCTGTTACATATTTAATATAACAAATAACTAAAAAAAATCCACTCTTGTGGATAATTTAGAGAAAATGAAGTTGACAAAAAAATATAATTTGCCATTATTTGATCAAGGTATCAAACGATGTTCAGAGCCGGCGGAATTCAACCTCCACAAAACAAACCATAGCAATATGGCTTGTTTTGTTTTAGCTTCATTCAACCGTATTTTAAATTTCCACAATTCTTGTCCGATCGACCCAAAACTGTGGAAATTTATTATTACATATTTCTTTCGTCTTGGTTTCGTTTTCTAAAACTACAATTTCTGTCCTATAGTTCAAAAATTGTAGTTTTTACTTTATCCACTTTTGCGACAATCCTCTTAAAACTAAATCTTCTCAAATCTTACAACAAATACGCGGCCGCGTATTTGTTGTAAGATTTGAAAAAGGGTAAAAGTATAAAGAAAAACAGGCTGGTTAGACCTGTATATTAGTTAGCTTAATGACCTTAAAAAAATTATGAGTCGCCTTTCAGCGAAGTACATTTTCCATTCTTTTTCCCTCCTTTCACTCCCCAACAAGAGAATTTGTGAAAGTACGAGCTTGTTTGTTTTTCTTTTTCTTCTCCAGCCCCCCTTCTCTCCACCCCCGACAAGAAAACTTGTGAGGATGCGATCGTGTCTAGTATAAAAAATTCAAGAAAACAAGCTCAAAGTTCAGTGAAGGGAGCGCCTCGTGACTGTTAATCTTTTTCCTTCCACCCCTGACAAGAGAATTTATTATGCTTCAAAAAACTAAAAGAAGCTCGGGAATAATTTTTAAAGTAGCCCTCGGAGGCAATTGAGCATGGTTTTTGGGTAATCCCAAAATCAATTGCCGAGGTTAAAGCTATGTTATAGCTTTAACGGGCAATTTAGCAAAATACTTTTTGTGTAAAATTGCCCCGTGTCCCCAGGTGTAGGTTGCAAAATTCGCTGGAATTTTGACAACCGGTACTTTAAAAATTCGTTCCCGAGCTTCTTGAAAACAACCTATAAATTCTCGTAGTCTCGCATTTCCATTTGGGCTTTTACTTGCCTCCAAATATCTAAAACAACAGAAACCACAATTAAAATAGCAGTGCCTCCAATTAAAAATTGAAAAGCCACAACCCCTGTTATCCCTTGAATAATTGAGGGCATAACCGCAATTAAACTTAAAGACAAAGCGCCAATAAAAAGAGTTCTGTATAAAATCTTTTGTAAAAACTTAGCTGTTGACTCACCCGGCCTAATGCCTGGCACAAAACCACCCATTTTTTGTAAGTTAGTGGCAATTGATTTTGGGTCAAAAGTAACGGCTGTGTAAAAGAAAGTGAAAAGAAAAACAAGAATAAAGAATAAGCTACCATTTACCCAAACATTCTTTAAAAATAAAGAAACGGCTTTAGCAGCTCCTGCCATAAAAGACACCCCTCCATTAGCCAAAAAGTTAGCTATCATTGTTGGAAACATTAAAATACTTAAAGCAAAAATAATTGGAATAACCCCAGCTGGGTTTAAATTAATTGGTAAGTAAGAAGAACCCCCACCATACATTTTATTACCCCTAACCCTTTTAGCATAATTAATAGGAATATTTCTTTTAGCCTCTGTTACCAGAACAACCCCAGCAATAATTACTAAAGCAATGGCAAAAAAGGCAATATAAGGAATTGTTTTTGAAGAATCCCAACTTAACAAAATTTGTCTAATTTGAGATGGAGTGTCAGCCACAATTCCAGCAAATATTAAAATGGAAACCCCATTACCAATTCCTTTTTCAGTTATTAGCTCACCCAACCACATTAAAAACAAAGCTCCCCCTGTGATGGTAATAATAGAGGTTATCATTTGTAAGCTTGATAAATGAGCAATGGCTTTTTGGCTTTGAAACAACATTAACATTGCATAGGCCTGTAAAATAGCTAAAGGCACAGCTAAAATTCTACCGTAATGGTTAAATTTTGCTCTACCAGCTTCCCCTTCTTCTTTGTACATTTTTTCCAAAGCTGGAAAAATCATTGTTAAAAGCTGAATAATAATTGTTGAGGTAATGTAAGGTCCCAAGCCAAGCATTACAATGGAAAGATTAGAAAAAGCCCCTCCAACAAAGATATTTAAAAGACCAAAAAACTCATTTTGACCAAAAAAGTTTTTTAAATTTTCCAAGTCAATACCTGGAATTGGAATGTTAGCTGCCAACCGAGAAACCACCAACAAAGCTAAAACAAAAAGAACCTTATTTCTTAATTGTTTATCTTTAAATATTAATAATAATTTTTGAAACCAAACCATGCGTTAGAAATCGTTAATGAATGAGTCCGTTTCGGACGGACGAGTGAATTTACGAGTTCTTCGTCCAGTTAAATAAAATACTTCAATTTTTATTTAACTGGATACCTTTTATTTTTTATTTTATACTTCCTCCTGCTTTCTCAACCTTCTCTTTTGCTACTTTAGAAACTAAACAACCCTCAAGGTTCAATGCCTTGGTTATTTCTCCATTGCCTAAAATTTTAACCAAAGGAGCTTTTCCTGCAATTCTTCTAATTAATTTTTTGTCAAGTAAAACTTGAGGAGTAATTTTTTCTCCTTTTTCAAAACAGCTTTCAAGGGTTTTTAAACCAACAGAAACTTCCCCTTCCATTCTTTGTTTTTGTCTATATCCTCCTATCTTTGGATATCGTTTAATAATCTCTCGCATAAAAGGTTGCATTTTTCGCCCAGCTCTGGATTTTTGCCCTTTACAGCCCTTTCCGGAATAGGTGCCTTTTTTGCCCCCTCGGCCAATTCTTTTTCTGTCTTTTGTTTTATTATTTGGTTGTATTTCGTGAATTTGCATATCTTAGAAGTCGTTAATGAACGCAGTGAATTTACGGATTCTTACCCGCCTGCAACGCTGTAGCACTGCGGGCAGGGATCCTGTTAAACGCTCCTTTCCCAGAGCGTTTAATCGGGAATTCCTTTTATTAAATCTTTTTGTTAATTCTTCGCCCTTAGGCTTTTCAAAGCCATAACAGTTGCTCTTGCAATGTTAAGCTTGTTTCTGGTTCTTGATAATAATTTTGATGAAATATCTTTAATACCTGTTAAGTTACAAATAACCCTAACCTGTCCCCCTGCCACCAAACCCCTTCCCTTGGCTTGAGGTCTTAACAACACCCTGGCTGGACCATACTTTGCTGAAACTTCATGGGGAATTGTTTCTTTAAACATTGGCACAGAGATTAAGTTCTTTTTAGCCAATCTGGTTGATTTCTCAATAGCAATAGCAACATCAGGGCCTTTCGCAACCCCCAAGCCAATTTTTCCTTTTTTATTACCAACCACCACAACAGCTCTAAATCTCATTTGTTTTCCTCCTTTTGTTACTCTTGTTACCCTAGCTAAATCTAAAACCACTGAATCAAATTCATCTTTTGGCTTTTGGGGAAACTGCCCCCTTCTTTCTCTACTAAATTTTCCTCGCTGTTGCTGTTGTTCAACCATAGTTATTAGTTATTGGTTACTTGTTATTAGTGTGTTCTCTAGAACACCAATCCACCTTCTCTTGCTCCATCAGCTAAAGACTTTACTCGGCCATGATAATTAAAACCCCCTCTGTCAAAGACTACTTGCTTAATCTTTTTTTCTTGAGCTAGATTAGCTATTTCCTTACCAACTTCAAACGCCTGCAGTATCTTTCCCGCCCTTTCTCTTTGTTCCCCTTCTTTAATTTTTAATTTTTCGTTCCCGCCTGCATCAGCTACGCTGAAAGCATTGCGGGCAGGTTTAGCTTTTAGTTTTTTTATGTCAGTGGCAAAAATAATAGTTTTGCCTTTCTCATCATCAATAATCTGGGCTGTAATATGTTGATTAGATCTAAAAATACAAAGCCTTGGTACCTTAGCAGTGCCACTTATTTTTGCCCTAACCCTGTTATGCCTTCTTATTCGTTTTTGTTGTTTAGTTTGCTTCATATGTTTACTTCCCGGCTTTTTTGCCTTCTTTCTTACGGACAACTTCACCAAAATACCTAACCCCTTTTCCTTTGTATGGCTCTGGCTTTCTGAAAGACCTTATTTTTGCTCCAAATTGTCCAACCTGTTGTTTATTAAATCCAAAAATAACAATAATTTGCTTTTCTACCTTAACATCCAATCCCTCGGGAATATCTAAAAAAATTGGATGAGAAAAACCCAAGTCTAGTCTTATCTTTTTTTCCCCGTCCATAGCAGCTTTATAGCCAACTCCTCTTATTTCTAGTTTTTTTTCAAATCCAACTGAAACTCCTTGAACATGATTCAACAATAAAGCTGTGGTTAAACCCCAAAGAGCTGCGATATCTTTTCCTTCTTTTTCTGGCTTAACAGTCAAAATATTATCGTTCTGCTCAACAGCAATACCATCGGGGATTTCTTGGGCAATTTCTCCTTTTGGGCCCTTGAATGAAACTTTTCTTGGTTCAAGGACAACTTGCACTCCTTGAGGTATTTCAATTTGTTTTTTTCCAATTCTACTCATATTTTTACCAAACTTCAACCATTAATTCTCCCCCGACCTTACTTTTTCTAGCGTCCTTATCGGTTAATAACCCTTTAGTAGTTGAAACAATAGATATTCCATATCCACTTCTAACTTTTTTAATCTCCTCTGCTTTTTTATAAATTCTTTGTCCTGGTTTTGAAACTCTTTTAAACCCGCTCACAGCTGGAACTTTTTCATTATATTTTAACTGTAATTTAATGATTTGAAAAGGCTTTTTTCCTCTTTTTTTGCAATCTAAAATAAGACCTTCCGCTTTTAATATTTCGGCAATTCCATATCTTAATTTAGAAAAAGGAACGACAGTGGTTTTATGAAAAACAACTTGGGCATTCCTTATTCTGTTAAACATGTCTGTAATTGGATCGGTCATAAAAAATTAAATTAAAAATTATTTAAAATTACCAGCTTGATTTTTTAACTCCCGGAATCTCACCTTTACTGGCCATTTCCCTAAAACAAATTCTACACAAACCAAAATCTTTTATAAATCCTCTATATCTTCCACATTTAAAACATCTTCTGACAATTCTAGAGGAAAACTTTGGTTTTCTTTTTGATTGATTGATTAGTGATTTTTTAGCCATGTTAATATTCGTTAATGAATGAAGTCCGCCTGAGGCGGGCGAATGAATTTACGAATCTTTACACCCTGTTAAGTAAGATTTGGGATTTTTTTCAGAAGTGTATTTTCTCAATCATTATTTTATCTGTCCTTCATGAATTACTCAACAATATTATCCTCAAATCTTAATTTTAAATTTTTAGTAAAATTGTCTAAATAATTTCCTAAACAATTTTGCTAAAAATTTAAAATTACTTAACGGGGTAAGGTTCCACTACCGTTCAGCCTTCACCTTCGTCTCGGCTTCACGGGTGGAAGCCTTAAACGGAAATCCCAATGATTCCAACAAGAATATCCCTTCTTGTTTTGTTTTAGCTGTTGTTACAATGGTAATTTCCAAGCCAAAAACTCCTTTTTCTTTTTCAACTTTCAGCTCTAAAAATGGAACATACTCTTTAAAGCCAACGGTAATATCTCCCTGCTCGGTAACTGATTTTGGGTCAACTCCTCTAAAATCTCTTGTTCTTGGCAAAACAACCCAAATCAATTTTTCTAAAAAGTCATACATTCTTTTCTTGCGTAAGGTGCAATGAGCCCCTACTCCCATTCCTTCTCGTAACTTAAAAGCTGCAATTGATTTTTTAGATTTATTTAAAGATGGTTTTTGTCCAGTAATTGCCCCTAATGATTCCAAAATATACTCTTCTGCCTTTGTTCTTTCGCTAGCCCCTTTACCAATAACCATTTTTCCAAAACCACAATTAACTATAATCTTTTGTATTTTAGGGATAGCCATTATAGAACTATACTCAAACTCCTTCATCATTTCTGGGATAACTATTCTATTGTATTTTTGATATAACCTTTCCATACTTTTCAAATTTTGTAATTTTTAATTTTATAATTTTTAAATAATATCTAATTTCTTAATGTTTAAAAATTTAAATTTATAATTTATTTATAAAATTAAAAATTGGAAATTAAAAATTTATATTTCAGCTTTACATTTTTTACACACTCTTACTTTATTATCCGTCGTTATCTTATACCCTATCCTTGATTGTTTTTCACATTTTGAACAAAAAATTTGAGCCTTAGAAGATTCCATTGGAAAAGCTACTTCAACAATTTGTCCTTTTTCACCTTGTTTTTTGGGTTTTTTATGAGTTTTCTTAACATTAACACCTTCAACCAAAATTAACCCTTTATCAGGAAAACTTCTTAAAACCTTAGCCTTCTTGCCTTTATCCTTACCAGATATTATTAAAACATTGTCGCCTTTTCTAATTCGCATATTTGTAGATTAGCATTAAGTTTCTAAATTTATACAACATCCTTTGCCATAGTTGTTATGGCTTCAAAACCTTTTTCTTTCAATTCCCTTGGCACAGGCCCCAAAATCCTATTTCCCTTTGGTTTCTTTTGGTCATCTACTATACAGCAAGCATTGTCATCAAACCTTAAACTTGAGCCATCCTTTCTTTTATAAGGACTCTTTTGTCTAACAACTACGGCTTTCACAACCTGGTGTTCTTTTACATCGCGTCTGGGCTCTGCCTTCTTAATGGCACAAACAATTATATCGCCAATTCTAGCATATTTTTTTCTTGTTCCACCAAGCACTTGAAAACACTGAACTATTTTAGCTCCGGTATTGTCAGCCACATTTAAAGTTGTTCGTAGTTGTATCATTTGTCTTTATTTAGTTTCTTCTTTTTCTACTGTTTTTAAAACTCTCCAACACTTGTCTTTACTAAGTGGCCTTGATTCTTCAATAATCACTTTATCCCCAATATTAAAAACCTTTCCTGCAGTATCTGCTTTAAAATTCTTAGAAGACTTAAAACGCTTTCTGTATTTTGGGTGGACTTTGTGGGTTTCCACTTTAACAACAACAGTGTTTATCATTTTATCCGAAATAATTGTCCCAACTTGTGTCTTTTTCATAAAATTAACTTATTTTTTAGAAATAGTTTTAATTCGAGCAATTTCTTTTTTTACAGCCCTAATAGCTCGAACATCCTTTACCTTTCCCCCGGCTAAGTCAAATCTAAACTCTCTAAGCTTTTCTTGTTTTTCTTTTATCATTTTTTGCAAATCTGGCTTGCTCATTTTAGAAAATTCTTTTATTTGTTCTTGCCTTTTCATATTATTTCTTTACAAATTTAACTTTTATTGGAAGTTTATCAGCAGCTTTTTGAAAAGCTGCAACAGCAACTTTTTCATCCACACCATCAAGTTCAAACATAACTCTTCCAGGCTTTATTGGAAATACAAAATGGTCAACCGCTCCTTTACCCCCACCCATTCCAACTTCTCCTCCTTTTTGAGTAATCGGTTTATAAGGAAACATTCTTATCCAAAGTTTGCCTTTTCTTTTCATTACTTTTGTAATAGCTTTTCTAGCAGCTTCCATTTGGTTTGCTGTAATCCATTTTGTTCCTAATGATTTCAATCCAAAAATACCGTAAGAAACTTCTGTTCCCCTAACATCATTTCCATTACTCCTTCCCTTATGCCATTTTCTATGTTTCATTTTTCTAGGCTGTGTCAACATATTCGCTTCGCTCAAATTTAAAACTAAAAATTAAAAAATAAAAATTATTGAGTAAAAATTTCTTTCAGAAATTTTTACGAAATTCCTTAATTTTTCATTTTTCATTTTAAATTTTTCATTTAGTTAAAACGCTCTCCTTTATACATCCAAACTTTAACTCCAATAACTCCATAAGAACAATGGGCTTCAGAAAAACCATAATCAACCGTTGCTCTGATAGTTTGTAAAGGAAGTCTCCCTTCTTTTAACCATTCTCTTCTAGAAATTTCCACTCCATTTAATCTTCCAGAAACCTCCACCTTGACTCCTTTAATTTCTTTTTGCTCAGCTGTTTTGCTAATAGCCATTTTTAAAGCTCTCCTAAACGGCACTTGCTTTTCTAACTGGCCAGCCACCCATTGAGCAGTCAAACTAGCTGAAAGCCATGGATTTTTTACTTCAATAATTTCTATTTTAATAACATTTTTATCCTTCACCGAACCATTCCCTGCTTTAGCAATCTTTTTTTCTATAAGTGATTTCAACTCTTCAACACCCTTTCCTCCCCTACCAATAATTAAAGCTGGTCGTGATGTTTTAATAATAATTTTTAAAGCCGCCAAATTCCTTTCAATTTCTATATCTTCTAAAATTCCCTGTGGTAACTTTTTAATTAAAAAACTTCTAATTATAAAATCCTCCTCTAGATATAAAGGAAAATTGTTTTTATAAAAACCTCTTGAAAGCCAGTCTTTCAGCTCTCTTATCTTAAAAGATTTTGGGTGGACTTTATGACTCATGCTATTTTTTCTTTGTTTTTATTTTTTTAACTTTAGGTTTAGGCTCTGCCTTAACAAACGCTTTCTTTTCTGGTTTATTTATCTTAATTTTAGATTTTACTTTTCCCCTAGCCTTAACTTTAACTAAATCCTGCTTAAAAATATCTAGCCCCAAAGTAATATTAGAAGTTTTCTTCTCAATCCTACAAGACCTTCCCCTGGCTCTAGCTCTCCATCTTTTAAGAATTCTGCCCTCATCAACCGTTATTAAAGAAATAAATAAATCCTTTTCATCCATTTGAAAATTATTTTTAGCATTAGCAATAGCAGAATCCAAAAGCTTCTTAACTGGTAAAGCGCCTTTTTTTATGCAAAAAGATAAAACTGATTGAGCATTATTAGCATTTTTGCCTCTAACCATATCAGCCACTAACCTAACTTTTCTGGGCGATATTCTTAAATTGTTTAATTTAGCTGTAACTGCCATACCTTTCTTTTATTTTGCTGGAGCTTTAGATTCCTGTTCTCTTTGCATTTTTCCACCATGACGACCAAATTTTGTTGTTGAAGAAAACTCACCAAGCTTATGGCCAACCATATCTTCTGAAACATAAACAGGAATATGCTCTTTTCCATTGTGAACACCAAAAGTAAATCCAACCATTTCTGGAGTAACCGAACACTCCCTAGACCATGTCTTTATAATCTTTTTTTCACCAGCCTTCAAGCTAGCCATTTTCTTTATTAATCTTTCGTCCACAAATGGACCTTTTTTTAGCGATCTTGACATATAATTAGTAATCGTTAATTTTTTATCGCTTTCTTTTTTTCTTTATCCTTCTTTGGATTATAAGTTTGCTTGTCCACTTACTTTTTCTAGTTTTAACTCCCAAAGCTGGTTTTCCCCAAGCGGTTCTGGGATGTTTACCAATTGGTTGCTTATTCTTTCCACCTCCATGGGGATGATCACAAGCGTTCATAGCAGAACCTCTGACTGTTGGTCTAATTCCCATTTTTCTGGCTGTGCCTGCTTTTCCAATTTGATGAAACCTATGCTCTGGATTAGAAACTTGACCAATTGAAGCAAAACATTCACTTAAAATCTTTCTTATCTCACTTGATGGCATTTTAAGTTGAGTATACTTTCCTTCATGGCCCATAATAATTACCCCACTCCCAGCAGACCTTGCCATTTTTCCTCCTGCCATTGGAAACAACTCAATATTATGAACAACAGACCCAACTGGAATATTTTTTAAACGCATTCTATTACCAATTTTAGCTACAGCTGTATCAGAACAAACTACTTCGTCCTTAACACTCAAACCATCTGGAGCTATGATATACTTTACTTCGCTGTCATTATACTTTAATAAAGCAATATGGCAAGTTCTGTTTGGATCGTATTCTAAAGAAACAACAGTGGCCTTGTCGTTTATTCTGTTCTGCCCAAAATCAATGGTTCTGTACTTTCTCTTTACCCCACCACCTTTGTGTCTAACTGTAATCCGTCCGGTATTATTTTTACCAGCTGTTTTTTTTAAAATTCTAGTTAGTTTCTTTTCTGGGCCATTCTTTGATAAAATTGTTTTTTTCTTTTTTTGAGACATGTTAGAAATTGTGTGAGTTTTCAAGCTATAATTTTTTATGGCTTGAAAGCTCATTACAAGTTCTTACACCCCGTGGAGTAGAAATTTGCTCTGCAAATTTCTATTTTAATTTTTTTGCAAAAAAATTAAAATTACTCCACAGGGTAAATTCCGCTTGCCACTCAAACTTCGCCTAACGGCTCGTTTTCGCGGAGCGTCATTTACCTTGGGATAATTTCTATTTCTTGCCCTTTCTTAATTGTAACAATGGCTTTTTTATAGCCTTTTTTCCATCCTGTTGTTCTTCCCAATCTCTTTCTTTTTCTATCAACATTGATTATTCTTACTTTTTCAACATTAACCCCATAAACTTCTTCCACTGCTTTTTTAATTTCCGGTTTTGTGGCTGTTTTAAAGGCTTGAAAAATATATTGATTTTTTTCTTGTAAAAAACTGGCTTTTTCTGTAATTTGAGGCTTAACCAAAACAGTTGAAGCTATTTTTCCTTCTCCTTTTTTACCACGCCGAAGCTCTGTTGGAGCGGAGGCGGGTTTCTTTTTCACTGGTTTTTCTTTCTGCTCTTTCTTAACAGCCTTTTTTTCCTTATCCGCTGTAACTTTAACGGAAGTGGATTCCTCTTTTTTTGTCTTTTTAAATAATGCCATAAAATAAAATTAAAAGTGAAAAACTAAAAATGAAAAACGAAAATTTAAAATCTAAAGATTTTTATCTTTTTTAATTTTTACTTGTGGTTTTTCATTCCCGCCTGCATCAGCTATGCTGAAAGCATTGCGGGCAGGTTTCATTTTCAATTTTTCATTTAAGAAAACTTCCTCAAGAACCTCTATACTTTCTTTGGATAAAACTAGATACTTACTATTTAAAACATCCAAAGCATTCAAATCTTTAACCTGCATTATTTCTATTTTTTCTATATTACGAGTGGCCATTATAAAATCTTTATCCATATTGGGCAAAGCCACTAAAGTAGTTTTTGTAAATGAAGGTAATTTTTTAAAAATATCAAAAGCTACTTTTGTTTTAGCTTCTTTAATTTTTAAATTATCAATTAAAATCAAAGCGTTGTCTTTTGCCTTTTGAGACAAAACCATAAACAAAGCTGCTCTTTTTATCTTTTTTGGAATTATTTTTTTATAAACTTTACTATTTAAAGGGCCGAATGTAACGCCCCCGCCTTTCCAAATGGGCGATCTTGTTGAGCCATGTCTAGCCCTGCCTGTGCCTTTTTGTCGCCAAGGCTTTCTTCCACCCCCTGAAACATCTCCTCTATCTTTTGTGTGAGCTGTTCCTTGTCTTCGGTTTGCCATTTGAGAAACAACCACTTGATGCAACAAATCCTTTGATAACTTAACATCAAAAATACCTTCGGGTAATTCCACCTGACCTGATTTTTCTCCTTTTTGGTTGTATAAGTCTATCTTCATATCCTTACTTTTTCTTTTTCTTAGCTATTGTGCTTGTAATCTCTAATAAAGTTCCCCTGCTCCCTGGAATTGCACCCTTTATGGCAATTAAATTATTTTCTGTGTCAACTTTCACAATTTTTAAATTTCTTGTTGAAATTCTTACAGCTCCCATATGCCCTGGCATTCTTTTACCCGGAAAAACTCTGCCTGGATCAGTAGCTCCAACAGAACCAATGGTTCTTACTTCGTGTTTTGTTCCATGAGTTGTTGGGTGTCCAGCAAAACCATATCTTTTTACCCCACCTTGAAAACCCTTTCCTTTTGAAATTCCAGAGACCTTAATCTTATCGCCCTCTTGAAAAACCGAAACATCAATTTCCTGCCCTAATTCATAATTCTTAATTCCTGATTCTTGAACCCTGAATTCTTTTATGTATCTGTATTCTTTCCCTTTTTCGGTTTTTTTAACTCTTTTAATCTTTTTTTCAAACCCAATAACAACAGCGTCATAACCATCTTTAGTGGTTTTGGTTTTGTTTTGTAAAACAACACATGGTCCAGCCTCAATCAAAGTTACTGGAACTGCATTTCCTTGATCATTAAATATTTGAGTCATTTCTATTTTTTTTCCAAGTATAAATGCCATGTTAGAAGCTGTGTGAATTTTCAACTTTAATAATTTGAAAATTCATTACAAATTCTTACACCCTGTGAAGTAAAATTTGAGTACAAATTTTAATTTTGAATTTTAATAAATTCAAAATTACTTCACGGGGTTGGTTCTCCATAAGCTCGAGCTTCGCCTGCTGGCTCGCTCTCACTAACGGAGAACCAACAAAAATACGGGGGCAATAGCTCCCCGTATTCTGTTAAAAATTAAAAGGGTTGCTTTCTTCCCGCTTCAAGATGTAAATCCCTAAAGATTTTATCTTGAACAATATTAAAATGTGATACCAATCTAGACAGTTTTAACCTCTATTTCTACTCCTGCTGGCAATGTTAAATCTCGTAATGATTCTATGAATCTTTGATTTGGATTTATAACCTCAATCAATCTTTTGTGCACCCTCATTTCAAATTGTTCTCTAGCATCTTTATGCACAAAGGTTGATCTATTAACTGTATATTTTTTAATCTCTGTTGGCAAAGGCACAGGCCCTACCATTTCCACGCCCGATCGCCCAGAAATTTCTGTTATTTGGTGACACGAAGCATCAACAACTTTACTATCGTAAGACTTCAGCTTAATCCTTAGCTGGGGCATTGATGTTACTGGCTTTTCTTTTACTTCTGTTTGTTTTTTAGTTGGCATGTTAGAAATCGTTAATGAGCGAAGTGAATTTACGAGTTCTTACACCCTGTGAAGTAGAAATTTGCTCTGCAAATTTCTGTTTCAAATTTTTAGCAAAAAATTTGAAACTACTTCACGGGGTTAAGTATCCATAAACTCAAGCTTCGCCAAATGGCTCGCTTTCGCTAACGGCTACTTAATAATCTTTGAAACCACTCCAGCTCCAACAGTTCTTCCACCTTCTCTAATAGCAAATTTTTGCTTTTCTTCCAAAGCAATTGGAGTAATCAACTTTACTTTTACACTAATTGTGTCCCCTGGCATAACCATTTCAACTCCTTCTGGCAAAATAACATCTCCCGTAACATCGCAAGTTCTAATAAAAAACTGGGGCTTATAGCCAGAGAAAAATGGAGTGTGTCTTCCACCTTCATCTTTGGTTAAAGCGTAAATTTCAGCTTCAAATTCAGCATGTGGAGTAACAGAGCCTGGCTTGGCTAAAACTTGCCCTCTTTCAATATCTTCTTTTTTAAAGCCTCTTAACAAAATTCCAACATTATCGCCTGCTCTTCCTTCATCAAGAATTTTGTTAAACATTTCAACGCTTGTAGCTACTGTTTTTTGAGTGTTCCTTAAACCAACTATTTCAATTTCCTCTCCCCCTTTAACAATACCTCTTTCAACTCTACCAGTTGCCACGGTTCCTCTTCCTTCAATAGAAAAAACATCCTCAACCGCCATTAAAAACGGTTTGTCAGTTTCTCTTTCTGGTTCTGGAAAGTAAGAGTCAACTTTTTCAAACAATTCAGCAATTGACTTGAAAGCTTCATCATCCACTGAACTAGCTTCTGATGCTTTTAAAGCAGAACCTCTTATAATTGGAGTTTCATCCCCTGGAAATTCGTATTTCTTTAACAATTCCCTTAATTCAGATTCCACTAATTCAATCATTTCTGGGTCATCAACCTGGTCAACTTTATTTAAAAATATAATCAAATTTGGCAAACCAACTTGATTGGCAAGTAAAACATGCTCTCTGGTTTGAGGCATAGGACCCTCAGCAGCTGATACAACCAAAATTCCACCATCCATTTGAGCAGCTCCTGTAATCATATTTTTAATATAATCAGCATGCCCCGGACAATCAATTAAAGCGTAATGTCTATTTTCTGTTTCAAACTCGTTGTGAGAAATATTAATCGTAACTCCTCTAGCTTTTTCTTCGGGAGCGGAATCAATATCGCTAATTGATTTATTTGAAGATTTAAAACCTTTTAAATGGGCATACTTTAACATAGCTGCTGTTAAAGTAGTTTTGCCGTGGTCAACATGACCAATTGTGCCGATATTTAAATGCGGCTTTGTTCGCTCAAATTTTGCTTTTTCTGCCATAAAATTTTGATGAAACAACAAACATAAAAAATGGAACTTAAAAGTTTCAATCTTTATGCCTTAAGCTTCAAGAGTTAAATTATTTTTTATATTAAGTCTATTATATTTATTAAAAAAATAAAGTCAACCCCCTTAACTCTATTCCTTAGCCACTTTCCATAAAATATCAAAATGCTGTTTGAACCCTTTGGCCACTTGAGCGTTTTTAATCATTATTGCCAAAGGCACTTCCCCATAAACCATAATCAAGGTAATGTCTCCATAAACAGATGTTCCCGATGGATTATCAAAATATTCAGGTAAAAAACGCGCTTCAAATAAGGGTCTTTTCCCTTGTGAAGTTATATCTTTTCTTTGGCTTTCTAAAGCGATTATTTTATCTTTAATTTTTTTGGCAGTCCTCAAGCTGTCAAACTTTTTAAGCCCAGTCCCCATTGCCTCAAACCATTTCTCACCCCCAGCAATCATTACATAAACAGCGCTGTTTTTTTCCATTTGAGAAATAGCATCAAAATGAGCGTTTTGAAAACCCTCTTTGCCTTCATAAATTATCACTTCTTGTTTTTCTGCTTTTTGCATTTTCATCAACTCCCCCACCAGCTCTTGGGCTAATTCTAACTGAACTTCTTCTTGCTGGAGTATTTTCAAGGGCGACAGCGCCCTAAAATGCTTTTTACCCCGTTGAATGCTAAAAGATGCCAATCCTTTATTAACAAACTTGTCTAAAATTTCATAAACAATATTCCGATGCAAATTGGTTTTTTTAATTATGGGAGCTGTAGTGCCAAACCCAGTTTCCAATAAAGCCAAATAAACCTTGGCTTCGTTTTCAGAAAACCCTAATTTTTGAAGATTTTTTATCATCATATATTTTAATGATAACAAAAAACTGAAAAATCAGCAATATACCATTTTGTCATCATAATCTATTGACAAGATTAAAGGAATATGCTATAATACAACTGTTAGTGAAAATGATAAAAATAGCTCTTTGATACCAATGCTCGCCTATTTTAGCGAGCAAATATAAGGAGAAAAAAAAATGAGAAGTAATAACTTTTGGCTTTATTTCACCGATCAAGGTGCATGTGGTTTCAAACATCTAGCTTTCTCCGGCTCTATGGAAGAGTTAAAAAAATTTTATATTCCAATAGAAGTAGCGGAAGGACTCCGTCGTCTTCAGGAAAAGGAGTCAGAATTATTGGAAAAAATGTTCTGTCTCACAGAGGAAAGGTTTCAGCGGGCAAGTTATGCCCGCCAAGCCATTAATAACCAAACCCTCTCCCATTCCGAAAGGATGGAAAAAACGCAAAAACTGGAAACAGATTTTGCAATTTGGGAAGAGGTAGCTTGGCTCCCTATAGCTGAGCTTATTTACGATAAGCTTGTTCAATCTGGAGTGTCTCCAGAGCTTATCGTCTAGCGTCTAGCACCATAGCCACTTTGATACAATCGGAGTGGCTTTTTCTTTTGAAAAAATATTACAAAATCTGCATTTCTAATTTCCACAATTCTTGTCCGATCGACCCAAAACTGTGGAATTTTATTTACTTCACTTTACAAGCGACCAGTATTATCTTGAACTTATAGTGGGTAAAACGCATTCGGTCTTTGTCATCCTGAGTGAAACGAAGGATCTCTTGCTGCTAAAATTAGAGATTCTTCGCGGAACCTATGCTGAGCACCAGCGAAGTGCTCAGAATGACACGGTGGAGTTTGCTCACTACAAGTTAAAAAGAATATTTTAAATTACGAAATACATCCATGTTGTCATTCTGAGGAAGTGGAACGACCGAAGAATCTTAATAAAATCAATGGCAGAGATTCTTCGGTCGCCTGAGGCGACCTCAGAATGACACAATCCGGGCATTTCGTAATTCAAAGTAGAGTAAAAACTTAACCAATAAAAAACTACACTTTCTGTCCTATAGGACAGAAAGTGTAGTTTTTTATTGGTTGTTATTTTATCTTATCAATTTTTTTCTTGTTATCTCTAAAAAATAAATTACAATATGGGAGCGACCGCTCCAGAACTGTAATTCTTAAAATAAACTACAAAGGCACACAAAGCTTACCCGCCCAAAACAAAACCGCCCAGGTAAATCAGGGCGGTGGTTAAAATAATTTTTTTTGTTAATAAATATTAATCCCCGTCCCTTACTTCCCCAGCAAAGTGTTGATGCAAAGTAGAGCTAACTAAAGTTTGATAGGGCATACCTTTTTGCACTGCCTTGGCTTTTATTTTTTGTAAATCACGACTTGAAATTCTTATATTTATACTCTTTAGCTTATTCAAGGTT